>Ga0098048_1000492_pt1 | contig 18774 bp, 37 predicted proteins | sample 13_taG_FD_75052 | JGI IMG/M metagenome (GOLD analysis project Ga0098048, IMG submission 75052) | Marine viral communities from the Subarctic Pacific Ocean - 13_ETSP_OMZ_AT15268 metaG | ecosystem: Environmental > Aquatic > Marine > Oceanic | place: Pacific Ocean | collected 2015-01-16 | reverse complement strand
TTATGGAACTTTAACTTGGGATACAGGTTATGCTATTATTGCAGGTCAGAGTGGAAAGGGTTTAGATTTTAGAACAAATAATAGTAGTAGTCAAGCATTAAGAATTGACACATCTCAAAATGCAACTTTTTCAGGAGATGTAGGTTTAGGTGGAACAGGAATATATGCTGCTTCACATTCTTTAAATATAGATGGAACTGGTTTAGCAATAAAAAATGATACAAATGGCTCAAGTAATAATTGGAGTACAATTAAAAATACTGATACAGGGAGTAATTCTAACCTAGTATTTAATTCAGGACTAGGAACTGCTTTAACATTAAACCACAATAAATCAGCAACTTTTTCAGGAGATGTGGGAATTGGTACTACTTCTCCATCTTTTCCTTTGGAAGTCGATGGTGGAACAGGCGATGGTATTAAAATTAAAGCTGGTAATTCATCAAACGATGATTCTTTCTTAGTTGCAAATAATGCAGACTCAACATTATTCTTAGTAGATGGTGGTGGAAACGTAGGAATTGGGACTGCTGCTCCTGCATCTAAATTACACGTTGTAGCTAATGATTCTACCATAGCACAATTTGCTTCATCGGGTGGTCTTGCAAACGATAAGGTTCTTCAAATACAAAGTGGTGGCGATAGAGTTATTTTAGATTTTAAAACAAACAGTACTGGTGCGGCTGCTGCTTTAGCTTTTGAAAGTGGAAACACAGAAAGGATGCGCATTGACAGCACAGGAAATGTTTCTATTAAAGCACCAACTGAATCAGGTGGAGGTGTTCTTAATTTAGAAAACACAACAACTGGTGTAAATGGTCAAGACTGGGGTAGTTTAAACTTTATATCCAACGATTCATCTACAGGAGCTAGTGGTATTAGAGCATCTGTTGTAGGTACTTCTACAAGTTTTAATGGAGATGGGAATTTAGTTTTTAATACTGCTCCTGCAAGTGGAAGTAATACCGAAAGAATGCGTATTACTAGCGGAGGGAATGTTTTAATTGGAAAAACTACAGATGATGACAATACAAATGGAGCAAGGATTGCACAAGGTGGAATAATATCATCTTCAAGAGCAAGCAATGTAGCTTTAATATTAAACAGAACTGGAAGCGATGGTAATATTGCATTAATTAGAAATGATGGTACTCAGGTTGGTTCGATAAGTGTATCAGGCTCTGCAACTGCCTACAACACATCATCAGACTACAGACTAAAAGAGAACGTAGTAGAGATGACAGGAGCATTAGACAGAGTTGCTCAGTTAAAGCCTAGCAGATTCAACTTCATTGCAGATGCTGATAAGGTCGTTGATGGATTCTTAGCTCACGAAGTTCAGTCAGTAGTACCTGAAGCTATCACAGGCACAAAGGATGCGGTAGATGAAGAAGGCAATCCTGAATATCAAGGTATTGACCAGTCTAAACTTGTTCCTTTGTTGGTAGGTGCAATTCAAGAGCTTAGAGCAGAGATTGAACTTTTGAAAAACAAATAGTATATATTTGTAATTCACAATAAATTATATAATTATGAATATCGAAAAAAGCGAATTAGAAAAGCTCCAAGAGCAAGAGAAAAAGAAAGGTGCAATACTTCACGACATCGGATTATTGTCTACTCAGATTCATTCTCTACAACATATGTATGGTGAGCTTATGGCTGAGCAAACAAAAATCAAAGAGGAGTTAGAAGAAAAGTATGGTCAAATTAATGTCAACTTAAATGATGGCAGTTATGAAGTAATACCTGAAGAAGATGAAAAAGAAGAAGATAAGTAAACACATTTCTTACACAGAGGCTACAAGGTCAGCAACTGCCAAGAAACTTAAAATAGATAACACACCAACAGATGAGCATCTTAAAAATATGGAGCTTGTCGCTGAAACGGTTTTTGAGCCATTAAGAGAATTTGCAGGTCATCCGATAGGAGTTAATAGCTTCTATCGATCTCCTGATCTTAATGTAGCAATTAAAGGAAGTAGTCGTAGCAGTCATAAAATTGGTGCAGCAATAGACCTAAACAGTCTAGGAAAAAAAAGTAATAAAGAATTATTTGACTTTATTATGGAAAATTTAACATTTGACCAATTAATTTGGGAATTTGGAAATGACTACAATCCGAAGTGGATTCACGTCAGTTATGTTAGCGAAAAAGATAATCGAAACGAAGTTTTAAAAGTTAATAAAAGAAATCCTAAAATTTACTATAAAATAAAATGACCGAAAAACAATCTTCTAACTTCCAAGACTGGTTAAACGAAATAGAACAAATTAAAACAGAAAGCTGCTCAATAGATAATCCCGACTGCGAAGCCTGCGGTTCATAAAAAATAACAATGCCAATACCTAAACCAAAATCAGGAGAAGAACAATCTCAATTTATGTTGAGGTGTGTGCCTATACTTAGCAAAGAGTATGGGAAGGAACAGGCTATTGCTATTTGTTATAGCTCATTTAAAGACGGTAGAATGACTTTAAACGATTCATTTAACGATTACCCTGATAGCGCAAAAAATAACGCTAAGAAGGTCTTAAAATGGCGAGAAAAGTATGGTGATGAAGTTCAAGGGATGACAAGGGTTGGCTGGACAAGAGCTAATCAACTAGCTAAAGGCGAAAATATTACTCGTGATACAATCGCTAGAATGGCATCTTTTATGAGACATAAAAAAAATGCTGAAGTAAGTGCAGAAAACAAATCTACTCCTTGGAAAGATGCTGGTCGAGTAGCTTGGTTAGGATGGGGAGGTACTTCAGGAATAAATTGGGCAATTAATAAATTAAAAAGTATAGACAAAAAATGAGCAAAAATAGGTCGGCAATAGATAAGTTTGATGAATTTAGTGAGGGGACTGTAATAGGCCTTTCTATTAAAACTTTAATAGCAGTAGGTATGACTATTGCTACGATGGTTTCAATGTATATGACACTTCAGGCAGACATATCAATAGCTATGGAAGAACCTAAACCTCCTGTTAGCAGGACAGAGTATGAATTACAAACAAAGATGATGGACAAAGCAATTTTAGAAACAAAAGAAGATATATCAGAAATTAAGAAATCTATTGACAAGATGGAGGACAGATTATTTAATGCAAGATGAAAAAAATACTAGAATTTTTATCAGGAAATGTAATTAAAGACATAGGAGGGGTTTTAGACACTCTTTTTACAAACGAAGAAGAAAGGATCGCTGCTAAAAACAAAGTCTTTACGGTGCTTAAAGAAAAAGAGCTAGAGCTACAGAAGATGCAGACAAGCATAATACTAGCAGAATCAAAAGGTAACTTTTTGCAAAGAAGCTGGAGACCTATATTAATGTTAGGTTTTGGATTTATTGTAATGTATACTAAATTTCTTGCGCCAGCTTTTAGTTTGCCAAACGCAGAATTAGAACACGAGTTTTGGACTTTGTTAGAACTAGGTATTGGTGGATATGTAGTGGGTAGGTCAGCAGAAAAAATTGCAGAAAATATAGTTATACAAAAAAAATAAAACTATATTAGCAATACAGATGTAGTCCTGTTTAACCTACTAAACTTGCAAAACGCCATTGCTTGGATCAGGTCATTCATTAATTTCTTTTTCTTGACGGGGCTTTTTCTTTCTTTTCTTTTTTAGGTTTTTTCTTTTCTTTCTTTTAATTATAAAACAATAACTTAGTCAAATGAAATACGATGAGAAAACAATAAATAAATCTATAAACTGTACTTGTAGATCAAAAAAATACAGAATAGATATGTTGCTAGAAATAGATGCAATACAATATTGTAATCTAGGAAAAGATAGTACAAAAGAAGAAAAATTAGAAGTCAAAAAAAGAAGTAAAAACATTTATAAAGCAATTTCTAAAATTGATTCTGTTTTAGGGAAATCATTACTTCAATTACAAGATAAGTGAAAAGAAAAAAACTAAGCAGAAGCAAAGTTGTAAAAAAACTTGACTCAATATTTAGCAAATACATACGTCAAAGAAATGCAATTAATGGTGTTGCGGAATGTTTTACTTGTGGTAAAAAAGACGATTGGAAAAAATTACAATGTGGACACTTTCAATCACGAAGATTCTATTCTACAAGATGGGATGAAACTAATTGTCAAGTACAATGTGCAGGATGTAATGTTTTTAGGTATGGAGAACAATTTAAATTTTCAGTAAACTTAGACAGTAGGTTTGGTAATGGAACTTCAGCAAGGCTAGAAACAAAAGCCAAAGAAATCTTAAAAATATCAACACACGAATTAGAAGATATGATAAAAAAATACCAAGAACTTTGTGATTAATTAGATTAGTTATATATTTGACAGTTCTGTTACGTTTTGTCTTTGTGGAAAAGGGGGGTTGATTTATATCAGCTCCTTTTTTTGTCTTTTATGTAGATGGTTTTAAAACGATTTGTTAGTTTATTAATTGTATCGTATATTAGCATCATTAGCAATTAAGCTAATACTTAAATCTAACCAAATGAGAAAAGCAAAATTAATAGAATTAATAGAAAATCATCCTTTAGTTGATGAACTATGGGATGAAGAAGATAACGGATGGTGGTGCAGTCTAAAAGAACCATATGTTAGTGTTTATTCAGAATGTACTCAAGTTCACGTCACAGAGGCTTGGTATAGTAAAGGCAATTTTTGTGAAGTAGAAAACAATACAACGCAGAACAAAAAAGATGTTGCCGATCTAACCGCAATGTGGGAACAAATTAAAAATCCCGAAGACATCGTTACAGACGATGAATGGTTTAATCAAACGGGAATGAGAGTTTATTAATAATAAAGGGAGGTGTATTCCTCCTTTTTTTTTATTAATTTTAAAAAACAAACAAATGACAAAAGCACAAGAATTTATGACAGCAGTAGAAGAGAATAATCTCTTTAATCAATATTCAGTAATTGCATTACGCAAGGCAAACAAAAACTTACAAGAGGATAAGATTAATTTAGAATTTAAAATTTTTAAATTAGAACAAAAATTAAAATCTTGTGAGGACTTTTTAAATATAACAATCCTCACTGAAGGAGGTATAAACAACAACAATCAATAATATGGAACATAAACTAAATCACAAGTTGGCAATAATTCAAACAGAATTAAAAGCCAGCAAAGGCAAACACAATAGATTCGGAGACTATAAATATCGTTCTGCCGAAGACATATTAATGGCTATAAAACCACATCTTTTAAAACACAACGTATCTGTAAGAATACAAGAAAAATTAGTTGATACTAATATTATAGAATCAACTGCTATTATTTTTGATGGATTAGAGGAGATAACTGCTTCAGCTTTAGTTGGTGTAGACATACAACAAAAAGGAATGGCAATGCCCCAAAGGTTTGGAACTGCATCTAGTTATGCTAAAAAATATAGCTTAGGTAATCTTTTTTTAATTGACAACACAAAAGATGATGATGCCACTAATACCTATGTAAGACCAAAAAACTTACTAGAAAATACTCCTGAATTTAAAAACGCATTAAAAGCATTAAATGATGGTAAAAAAATCGAGGACATTGAAGAATTTTATACGTTAACCAACGAGGTTAAAACCTCACTTTTAAATCAAATCAAATGAGTACATTAATAAACGCAAGCATCAGGGTGGACAAGCTACCCAAAGAAAAGTTCGTCAAAGGAAAAGACGGAGCAGTATATTACAATCTTACAATAGCTGTAAACGATGACACTAGGTATGGTAACAACGTATCTATTATGGATGCACAGACTAAAGAAGAGAGAGATGCTAAAAAGCCAAAAGATTACTTAGGTAATGGCAGAGTTTTTTGGACAGACGGGAATATATCTCTAGCAGAAAGGGAAGAGCAAACAGCAGTACCCGAAGCAGTTACAGAGGATTTACCATTTTAAATTAAGGGGGCTTTTAGCCCTCTTTTTTTTATACTTTTATATTTCAAAAAACACACAATGCAATTACGACTAACCGAAAAACAAGAAACAGAATTTGTTATAATGCAATCCATAGAAGAAGATTGCTATATTGACACAAGCAAAAAAATAGACTACCCACCCGTAGCTATTTCATTAGGAGAAGTTCTTTTAAAATCAAAAAAAGGAGACGAATTATTGCCAATTCCAATCGGTAGCTATGGCAATTTTAGTTTTATTCACAGTCCACCAAAAACGAAAAAAACATTTTTTGTATCATTATTAGCTTCTGCATATTTAGGCGGATCAAATCATTTTGCAGGAGACATAAAAGGACATAGAGAAGGTAAGGGGGTAATTCACATAGATACGGAACAAGGTAAGTGGCATTGTCAAAGGGTATTTAAACGCACCTTAGATATGTCAGGGCTAAAAGAAAACAAAGACTATCATCCTTTTAGTTTAAGAACTATTGGATATCAAGACAGGATTAAATTTATCAATTACTGCTTAGCTCATAAATTTGATGATATCGGGTTATTAATTATTGACGGGGTTGCAGATTTAGTTTCCGATGTAAATAATTTACAAGAGTGTAATCTTATCGTTCAAAAAATTATGGAGTGGTCTACAACATACAATTGTCATATTGCTTTAGTTATACATTCTAACTTTGGAACCGATAAAGCGACAGGACATTTAGGATCATTGTTAGAAAAAAAGACAGAGTGTCAAATACAGCTAGAAGCAAACACAGTACATAAAGATTTAATAACCGTTAAATGTAAAAGGACAAGGAATTATTCATTCGAAACATTTAGTTTTGCAGTAAATGATCTAGGTTATCCCTATATTGTAGGTGATTTATATGATCCACTTAAATAATGTCCGATAAAATAATAGGAAAAATATTTGAAAAACACGAATCGTGGATAGGTATTGTATCTTCTTTTGGATGCAATAAGGTGACCGCAGAGGACATTGTACAAGAAATGTATATAAAGATATTACTGAAGCTCAAAGATGGCTTAGATATCATCTATGTAGACGAAGAGGTAAATTACTACTACATATTTAAAACACTTAGAACATTGTTTATTGATTTAAAGCGCAAAGAAAAGAATTTAACATATCAAGAAATTAATAATTGTATGTTATTATCTCAAGATGCAAATTTTAAATCTGTATATGAGGATGTTCAGAATACATTAAATGAATTATATTGGTACGATAAAAAGATTTTTGACATTATAAATTCAGGAGAGACTATTGCATCCTTATCAAGAAAAACAGGCATTAAATATTATTCATTATACAATACATATAAAAAAGTAAAAGAAAAATTGAAACAATTATTATGAGACTAGGAGATTTAATTTATTACATAACAAAATACACAGGCATAAAATACCTTGTAGATACATATCACGAGTATAGGGGTACTAAATGTAACTGTAACGAGAGAAGAAAAAAACTAAATCAAATAAAAATATCAAGAAAATGATTCAATTCGATGAAGAAGATTACAAAAAATGGGGGTTATTTCGAAAGTCAAAACGTCAGTCATTGCTTACCCGAGAATTTGAAATGGTGTGCCAGCTACACTCAATCTACAAAAAACATAATTATTACAAACCCTGTACCTGTAACCCAAAAACAATAAAAAGGTGGATTAGTGATCTTAATGCCATTTGGAAAAATGGGGTTGCAAGAGATTAATAAACTAGAGCAAGCGGTTGTAGCAACTTTAAATCTAGATGGTTGGGATTTAGAATGGACAGGCAAAGGGTATCTTCCTTATGATGCTAAGGGTTACACACCTAAAGGAAAAGATTGTGTCATAGAGATGAAATTTCGAAACAAGTATTATGAAGATAAAATGCTTGAACAGGATAAATATAATTTATTAATGAATTTAGACGATAGTATTTTTAAATTTTATTTTGTAAATGATCCTAAAGGAAATTTTATGTATTGGTTAAACACTTTAAAGCTATCAGATACGGTTAAAATGTATTGTCCCGATACAACTATGTGGACTAAAAAAAGAGTTCTAAAGGATGTTTATTTGCTAGAGGAAAATCAAGCGACAATTATTAATGTAAACAAATTAAATTAGTAGTTTTAAAATTTTTTGTTTATATTTGATGTATGCAAAATAAAAACATAGTAACATTATATCTTAACGCTTACGATTATTACACACTTAAAATGTCTCCAGAATCTTGGGATTTTACAATTACCGAAGATTACGGAAGCATAGGTAGCAAAAGCTCTGATGAGTTCGAAGTAGATGGATATTTTAATTCATAAAAAATGACTAAACAACAAAGAATTGAAGAGCTAGAAAAAAAGCTAGACCAAGCCTTAAAACATACATACGTTTACGATACTCATACTTTGCATTGTGAAAATGGAGAGCTTTATATTTATTATGGAGATGATAGAAGTTTAGTGATTAACATAGATACTATTTACAACGACCTGCCTTTTCTTATTTTTCAGGTATGTAAAGAGCAAAAGAAAAACCAAGAAGATACTTTAAAAAGCATTAAAGATTCATTAGATAAAATATGATTCTTTTAGTAGATGCAGATTCGTTAATATTTGCTAGTTGTTTAAAGAAGAGAGAAACACCTATTGATCATCCTTTTTATTTAAACATAGAAGATTGCAAACATAAATTTGATGAGCAGTTTATGAAAATTGTTAATGACTTAGAAGAAAAATACTATATTGAAAAAGTAATGGTTTTTAATGGTAGCAGGGGAAACTTTAGAAAATACATAGGCAAAACATACAAGAAAAATAGAGACAAAATAACCCTTCCACCTTTGTTAGGGGATATGCATAAATATGTTTACGAAAATTACAAAGGGATTAAGGGCTATGGAGTAGAGACTGACGATATGGTTGCAAGGCATTGGCATAAGCTATCTCAAGAGATAGGTAGAGATAACGTAATGATTGTATCCATAGATAAGGATTATAAGCAGTTCCCTTGTCTTATTTATAATTATCATTATAAGCATAAGGTAATCATTGACATAAGCGAACAGGAGGCTTTATATAACTTCTATGAGCAGATGATAGCTGGAGATGTAGCTGACAACGTAAATTATTTTAGAGGCAAAGGAAAATCGTTTGCTAAAAAATATTATCTTGGCTGCAAAACCAAATATCAATACACAAGGAGGCTCTACGAGCTATTTCAAAAAGAATACAAAAGCAAAGCGAGACAGAGATATTCAGAATGTTATTCATTATTAAAACTTAGAACAGATTAAAATGAACATAAACCCATCGCCTGCTGAGTTAGCCGAAAAGATAACAGAGCTAACAGGAGCAAACCCTTTTCAAAACACAAGAAGAAGGGCTGTCATAGAAGCTAGATCGTTATTATGCCACTTAATGAGAAACAAATTAAATATGAGGTGGACAAAGATTGCTGAGTTTCTTACAAAGAACGGAAAGTCTTGCACACACGCTACAGTTATAAATTCAGTTAACTCTTATTATATGCACAAAACAGCTAACAAGGAGTTAAAACTTGTAGAGAATCTTTTTACATTTAAAAAAGATATAGCGATTGACGAAATAAACAAGATGAATTATTTAGAAGATAGATGCGAAAAACTAGAAGCCAAATTAGATTTACCATTAGTTAAGCTAGTGAGCAGAATACCTAAACATAGGGAAGAGGAGGCATTAGGTTTTGTCAGAAATGTTGTAAAAAGTTTTGAATGGAAATACAACGACAAAGAAATTGTCTAAAAAAACCGTTATATAGTTATGATTCAAAAAATTAACATTAACAAAGTCTTTAGCAACCCTGTTAATCCTAGATTAATTCGTGAAGATAAATTTAAAAAATTAGTAAATAGCATTAGAGAATTCCCTGAAATGCTTAAACTAAGACCTATTATTGTTAATAGTGAGTATGGCATATTAGGAGGGAATATGAGATACAAGGCTTGTTTAGAGTTAGGCATAAAAGATATATGGATAATTAAGGCTGACGATCTAACAGACGAACAAATGGAGCAGTTCGTTATAAAAGACAATGTTTCTTTTGGAGAGTGGGATTGGGATATTTTAGCAAACGGATGGGAGTCAAGTGAATTAAATGAGTGGGGTTTAGCTGTATGGGAAAACAAAGAAGAAAATAAAAACTTTGAACCTTTTTTATCTCCTGCTCAAGTAAACAATGAAGTAACCGCTTATGACATTGAGAAAGCAAATAGAGACATAGGAAATAATCTACAAAAAGGAACAGAAAAAAAATACATAGAAGTAATGTGTCCTGAGTGCGGTTATGAATTTAATGTAGAAAAAGAATAATGAAGAACGGGAAACACTTGCTTATTGATGCGTATGGATGCGATAGAGAGGCTCTATGGGACTATGACACTATAGAGGCTATGCTTTATAGGGTTACAGAAATGATTGGCTTAAAACCGCTCTCTGACGTTTTAATATATGAAGTAGATGAGTCAATGATTGATAAAAAAGATACAGGGATAACGGGAGGCATCATATTTATGGAGTCGCATTTTACTTTTCACGCATTTCCTGAGCAAGATTATTTTTCTGCTGACATCTATTCTTGTAAAGACTTCGAACATACCGAAGTTATAAATTACATAATTACTACCTTTAGTGTTCAAGAAATAAAAGAAACTGTAATGCTAAGAGGAACATCGTTATGACAAAACAAGAGATAGAGAATTTTTTAAGCAAAGAGGCAAAGTTTACGTTTGCAAAAACAATGGCAAATATTCCTCATAGTTGGATAATGCGAAATCGTTTTTCTGATTCTAAATTTTTAGAGGTAATGAATTTTATAAAAGACAACGGATATATAGACAAATTTTACAAAAAGGAATATACCTATTATGACATAGGAGAATATAAGTATTGGGTTATGACTGATAAAAAAGGTTATAATGATCCAACCGCAGTAATTAATAGAGCTAAAATATGAGCATAAAACAAATAGGTAAACATCGAATATCTGAGAACGACATACAGAATGTTGATTTTAATAATTTACTAGAGGGTAAAAAAGCCTATATATTATATACTGATCCTCCTTGGGGCGACGGCAATATGAAATATTGGTGTACATTAAACAAAAGACATACGGGTAAAGAGATTGAAGCTATGTCTTATAAGCAGCTAATTCAAATAATTAGAAAAATTATAGTTAACAATGTAGATGGTTATGTATTCCTAGAAACAGGAAACAAATGGCTAGAAGAAACTAAAAGTGACCTAAATGATGTTTTGTTTAACACCGAAACTTATTCGCTACAATATAAGTCAGGCAGCAAATTATTAACTAATCCTGTTATTGTTGGATCAACAAGCCCAAACATAAAACTACCAAACCTATCTAGTCTTGAAGGCGCAATAGATGAAAAGAGTTTAGAGATCGCTATACCATTGCTTGCAAAAGAAGGACATATAATGCTTGATCCTTGTTGTGGTATGGGTAATTCAGCAAGAAGTGCAATAAAAAATAATATGGCATTTGTTGGGAACGAGTTTAATTCGAAGAGGTTGCAAAAAACAATCAATTCATTAAAGAAGGATGAAAGTTTATAGTAATAAAAATGTTCTTACAGAAGCAGAGAACAGGATTAACAGATTGTTTGATGATTTTGAGAATGTAGTAGTAGGATTTTCAGGAGGAAAAGACAGCACTATATGTTTAAATTTAGCCTTAAACATAGCAGAAAAAAGAAATAGATTGCCATTAAAAGTTTTATGGATAGATCAAGAAGCTGAGTGGCAAGGGACAGCAGATTATTGCGAAGAGGTATTTAAAGACAAACGAATTGAGCCTATGTGGTTTCAGATACCTATGACTTGGTATAATAATGTTTCTTCTCACAGCAAATACATACACATTTGGCAAGACGGAGTAAAGCATATGAGAGAAAAGTCTGAAATATCTATTAAAGAAAACAAATATTTAGACTTTGGATTTCAAGAGCTTTTTGAGAAAATATTTAAAGTTCATTTTCCTGATAAGAAATCTTGTTATATTTCGGGTATGAGAACCGAAGAAAGTCCTAAAAGATTAATGAGCCTAACAAACGCTTTGACATATAAGGATATTACTTGGGGAAAAATCCTAAACAAAAATTTAGAACATTATACGTTTTATCCTATTTACGATTGGTCATATAGCGATGTTTGGAAATATATATTTGACAACGATATTAAATACAATAAAATTTATGATGCTCTATTTACTCACGGTGTCGGTGTGAGAGATATGAGGATTTCAAACTTGCATCACGAAACCGCAATACAAAACTTATTATTAATACAGGAGATCGAACCAAACACCTGGAACAAGATAGCAGAAAGAATAAGTGGAACAAACGCAATAAAACATCTAAAAACTGATGCTTTTAAATGTCCTGATAGTTTACCTTATATGTTCGACTCTTGGAAACAATACGCAATCTACTTAGCTGAAAACTTAGCTGACGATAAAGAGTTTATGATTAATATGCAAAAAGCCATAGACAAGAACAAAAAGTATATGATAACAAATAGTGTTTATGTAGACTTTTACAAAACTTTAATTAAAACGATATTATCGCAAGATTTTGATTTTACTAAACTTACCAACTTTTTAACTTCGCAACATTTTAACACAGTAAAAAAATATGTTAACGGACAGTTAAACAGCAAAAATATAGATGTCAATAGAAAATATGATAGATACGTTAAAGGCTTAATATGAACAATACATTAAAAGAACTGCTAAATCAAGAGCTAAGTCAAGAAAACAATATAGACTTAATAGAGGAGATAAAAGAATTGATTCATAAAAAGTCTCCATTAAAAGGTCAGCCCGTAAACAGAATCAGATGGGTTAAGATTGAAGATGTTTCTCCAAACGACTATAACCCAAATTCAGTAGCCAAAAAAGAGATGGGGCTTTTGTATACTTCTATTAAGCACGATGGATACACTCAGCCAATAGTGACTATACAAGATAAAGATTTAGATAAGTATGTAATTATAGATGGTTTTCATAGATATTATACAGCTAAGACTAATAAAGATATTCTTGACAGGAATAAGGGGTACATACCTATCGTTGTTTTAGAAAAAGATATTAATGACAGAATGGCTAGCACCGTAAGACATAATAGAGCTAGGGGTATGCACTCTATCGCTGGAATGTCAAATATGGTTTTTACTATGTTAGAGAACGGATGGGCAGATGAAGATATATGTAATGAGTTAGGTATGGGAGTTGATGAATTAGTTAAGCTGAAACACATTACGGGCTTCTCTAAGCTCTTTAAAGATGCAGAATATAATAAGGCTTGGGAGACAGCGAATCAAGTACGCTTAAAGCTCAAGTATAAAAAAGAAAATAATGGACAAAAGTAGACACATAAAAAAGGAGAGTCTTTTAAAAGCTCTTGAACAGAGTTTGGGGGTTGTGACTGTAGCTTGTAAGAAGGCAGAAATACCTAGAAGCACATACTATAAATGGCTATCTGAAGATAAAGAGTTTGCAAAAGAAGTAGATGACATAATAAATATAGCTCTAGACTTTGCAGAAAGTCAGCTACATAAACAAATAGGCGATGGCTCTACTACTGCAACCATTTTTTATCTAAAGACTAAGGGCAAAAATAGAGGATACATTGAAAGGCAAGAAATAGACTTAGGCGAAAACAATCATTTTAAAATTGAAGTGATAGATGAAGGAGCTCAAGACTAATGTTATATGGAGGCATTTAGAAAATTCTGACAAAAGAATTGTCATTGAGCAAGGAGGCACTCGTTCAGGAAAAACATATAATATTTTACTTTGGTTAATATTTGGTTACTCGTTAAAAACCACAGGCAAAACTATATCAATAGCAAGAAAAACTTTTCCAGCTTTAAGGACTTCTGCTATGAGGGATTTTATTGAGATATTAAAAACTTATGATTTATACGATGAGGACTCGCATAACAAGTCTTCTGCTGAATATAGGCTTAGAGGTAATCTGATAGAATTTATATCATTAGATAGCCCTCAAAAGGTTCGTGGAAGAAAAAGAGATGTCTTATTTATTAATGAGGCTAACGAATTACATTGGGAGGATTGGCAGCAGTTAGTTTTTAGAACAAAAGACAAAATAATTCTTGACTATAACCCATCAGACGAATATCATTGGATATACGAAAAGGTAAAAACGAGAGACGATGCAGACTTTTACATAACAACATACAAAAACAATCCGTTCTTGCCACCTGAAATTAAGATGGAGATTGAAAGGTTAAGAGATACCGATGAAAATTATTGGAATATTTATGGGCTAGGGGAGGTTGGCAAGTCTCGTAGTATTATTTTTAATTCAAGCGTTGTAGATGATATTCCTAGTAGTGCAACATTCTTGTCTATGGGTATGGACTTTGGCTATACAAACGATCCTACCACCTTAATAGCAGTTTATAACTATGACAATACTTTGTATTTTAAAGAATACATATATCAAACGGGGATGACTAATAGAGACATAGTAAATGAGTTAGAAAGGTTAGGCATAAACAGACGATCCGAAATATATGCAGATAGCGCAGAGCCTAAAAGCATAGAGGAGATTCATAGATTTGGCTGGAATATAAAGCCTGCTACAAAAGGAAAGGATTCAGTAAACATAGGTATTGATATGTTAAGGAGATATAACCTTTGCGTAACTAAACAAAGCACAAACACAATTAAAGAGTTTAGAAATTATAAATGGCAAGAGGACAAGAACGGGAATATCTTAAACACACCTATTGATCTATACAATCATTCTATAGATGCACTCAGGTATGCAACATATAACAAGCTATCAAGACCGAACTATGGCAAGTATTATGTAAGGTAGTTTTAAAACGATTTGTTTATTAACTTATTGTGTCGTATATTTACACTATAACCAAAACGATAAAAACAGTAACAATGGAAAACAACATCTTACAATACGACAGAAATCATTTTAATTATATTCACTCAGATAACTTCGATATAGTCTATACAGACTCTTTTGCTAAACTTCGCATTTATAGTGTTCACAAAAGCAGATACGGAGGTCATTCAAAAAAGCTAATAGAAGCTACAGAAGGTGTAAATCATAAAGAAATGACATACGATTTTATTATAAGGCACGCAGAAAAATACAACTTCGATGAGGTTTCATTAATATTCGAAGCTAACGATTTAGCAAATGAATTTTATTACGCAACAAATCCAAAATGAAAAAGAAACTAACACTCGAACACTATGTGGCTTACTTTGTGGCAGCCCTGATAATGACCGCAGTATTTTTATTACCACTCGCAGGCACCGCCCTGATTAAATACCTTTTTAACTTATGAGACATTTAGACAGATACAAACAGAATCTTCGCATTATAGACAATAATGTATATAGCTACAACACTAATGTTGCTACAATCGTAAATGACAAACTTATCGTTCTAGGATGGTGGTCAGTTACAACATCGAAACATATTAATTATGTTGCAAGAGAATTAGACCTTGACATAATTCGATCATAATTATTATATTTACTATATGAAGAGTGCAGACGATTTACTTTATAATAGCAATATAAAGCTCATCTTAGACATTTTAGATAAGTGGAGTAAGGCTAAGCCCGATAACAAAGAGTTAAGGGCTTTAATCGAGGCTTTTTGGGAAATAACTACATTCGTCTCAAAGCTAAGAGTTTCAGAACAAGATGCAAAATTAGAAGCATCCGATAATAAAAGAGATCACAATGTAACTAAATTACATCTTAAAGATATCGGAAAAGTTATTCAAAAATTAATAGATGAAGATTATGAAAAAGTCACCTGATTATTATATGGGCAAGTATATGAAGATCGAAGCTAAGAATGTAGTTTGGGATTTTCAAGATAACAATTATAACTTAGGAACTGCGCTTACTTATATTATGAGAGCTGGCAAGAAACCAAACAACCCAATTACTCAAGATATAGAAAAAGCAATACATCATTTAGAGATGGAGTTAGAAAATCAAATATACATTGAAGGCTTAAAGAATAGGTAAGTTGGTCGTTTTTGGTTAGACGATAGGGGTGAGCAGAAATGTTCACCCTTTTTTATTACTTTAGAGTTTAGAAAATATATCAAAAAAATACGTTATATAATTGTATATGAAAGCTCAACTATATGTTCCGAATAATCTCAACGAGATTACATTAAGACAATATCAAAAATTTGTTAATCTTAAAGATCAAGATTATAACGAAATAATGATACAGAAAAAAATGGTGTCAATTTTTTGTATGATTAAAGAATCAGAAGTTGACAAGATTAGATATTCTGACGTTGAAAATATTACAAGCAAGCTAGGCGAAATGTTTGATCAAAAGCCTAATTTAGTTAAGTTCTTTAAGGTTAAAGGAATTGAATATGGTTTTATACCTAATCTTGATAATATTAGCTTAGGAGAGTATATTGACCTAGACACCTACATAGGCGATTGGGAAAATATTCACAGGGCTATGAATGTTTTATATCGACCTGTTCAAAACAAAAGACAACATCAATATGTAATTGAAGAGTATAACGGAGAAATGAATAATGACATTTTAGATATGCCATTAGATGCAGTAATTAGTTCTGTTTTTTTTTTCTATCATTTAGGGAGGGAATTAGAGATAGTTTTCCAGAATTATTTGACGAGGTTGGGGGAGAAACAACAAGCAGATTATCACAGTTTAATCAAAAATGGGGATGGTATAGCTCAATTTGGGGACTCGCTCAAGGGGATATTACAAGATTTGAACATATCACAAAATTAGAAATGCATCAATGTTTTCTTATGTTATCATTTATGAAGGAAAAAAACGAGTTAGAAGCTCAACAAATTAAAAACAAAACCAAATGAGCAATAACGACAATCAAGCAGTAAGAGGTTTTTATAAATTAACTGAAACAATAAAATCTCAGCTATTAAACGATATTAATGTAAATACAGTAACCACAGGGGAGCTATCTAATGTAAACCTAAACAAGCAAGACATATTCCCGATGTGTCATATTATTATTAATAGTGTAACAGACGAAGAGCAAGTTCTGCGATTTAATATATCTGTGTTGGCTATGGACATAGTTGATCAATCTAAGGATGAGACATACGATATATTTACAGGCAACGACAACCATCAAGACATCTTAAATACACAACTAACCGTTTTAAATAAGCTCATACAAGTATTAAGAATGGGGCAGCTATTTACAGACAAATATCAGCTTGATGGCAACCCTACACTCGATCCTTTTTATGATAGATTCGAAAACGAGCTTGCTGGGTGGACAGCCACAATGGATGTAATGATTTATAATGACATTTATATTTGCTAATGAAATTTGTTAACGTAAATAAGGTGCTAAACAACTTTGGTAAAAAGGTTGTCAAAGAATCCCGAAGCAATCTAACAAGAAAAAAGATGGGTAAAGGAGACTTATACAATACGTTGACATATAAAATAGATCAAAAAGGTGCTGATACTCTATTTGATTTTTTAATGGAGCCATATGGAAAGTTTCAAGATGCTGGAGTATTCGGAGCTAAACCAAAATGGTAAAGAATGGAAAGCAAAAAGGAAAATCTACAGATACTATTTTTGAAAAATATTCGTATAAAAACAAAAAGCCACCATTAGCCCCTATGATGAGTTGGGCAAAATCTAAAAACATAAGATTTAGAGATGCTCAAGGAAAATTTGTAAAGGGAAATTATAGAACTATAGGATTTTGGCTACAAAAGAGAATATTTGCTCAGGGGATAAGTCCTACCCTATTTTTTACAAAGCCCTTTAGAAGAGCTTATAATGCCCTTCCTGATCAATTAGCTGAGGCATATAGACTAGACATAGAATTAAATTTAAAAACTAACAAATAAAACAATGGCATTTTCAGCACTTAGAAGCCCTCAGTATATAAATACCCTTGCAGCATCAGGTACGCTTTCTCATAGCTTAGAAATAAGTGTAGGGGGGACATTAAGATATACGTTACTTAAAAACACAACACCAGCAACTTATGTGGTTTGGGAATGGGCTGAATTAGTTAGGGATTATTTTACACCGACTTTTACAGGCACATATCCTGTTGACCTAATAAGTGTTTCTTTAGTAATGAAGTCATACGCTGGTGTAAATGGAACAGGAACTGCTACAACTATTTCTACAACGGCACTTGAAGCTCTTGATGGTTATGGTACATTTATGGAAGGAGTTAACCCTACAATATCATCTACAGGTGGATGGTTAGTATGTGCAAAAAGACCATCAGATAACAAATACGTAATATTTATTCCAACAGGAGTAAGTGGCAAAGTGCCTTCAGCAACAGAAGGAACATTAAGGTATCAATCATATTCTACAACCGACACAACATTACAATTACAAGATGGCGGAGAAGAAGATGAGTTGATTATTGAGAGAATAGATTGTACAAAATATGGTGCTGGAACTAAGTTTACATTTTTAAATAAGTATGGTTTATTGCAAGACCTTTACTTTTTCTTAAAACAAGTCAAAACATTAAACAGAACTAGGGAACATTATCAGAATAATACCTTACAAACAGGACAAGCAACTATTACTTATAGTGTAAATCAAGCAACAAAACAATCTTTTAACACAGAGGCTATCCAAAGCAACACTTTTAGCTCAGGGTATTATCCTGAATATGCAAATTGTTATTTTGAAGAAATGTTATTATCTAATTATATATGGATGACAAGAACAAATGCTGCTGGTGCAACTGAGATTGTTCCTGTAATAGCTAAGACTTCAAATATGGTTTACAAAACCTCTTTAAACGACAAGCTAAT
>Ga0098048_1000490_pt1 | contig 18803 bp, 6 predicted proteins | sample 13_taG_FD_75052 | JGI IMG/M metagenome (GOLD analysis project Ga0098048, IMG submission 75052) | Marine viral communities from the Subarctic Pacific Ocean - 13_ETSP_OMZ_AT15268 metaG | ecosystem: Environmental > Aquatic > Marine > Oceanic | place: Pacific Ocean | collected 2015-01-16 | reverse complement strand
TTCGTATCAAGGCCCTCTTTTAAACGCCCAGACTTACACAGAGTTTGAAAACCCAAACCTCATTAGAAGGTTTATGAAAAGTGAAGAAAACTCGACCTCTGCGCAAGACTTTAAAAAGAATGCGTCAATCAACATTCTTCTTTCTTGCCTTGTTCCTTACTCCAACATTATCAATGAAGCAACTAGTTATGTTTTAGAAGGAATAATTAACAAGACAGACGAGGGCGACGGGCCAGGCAGAAAACTATTATCTCCAATTGAGGAGCAAATTGAAATAACTCATCTTGTTTCTAAGAGAATATTAAGCAATGTCAAATAACAAAGATACAATTAATTTAGATTTTGATATTTTTGATAATGATAAAATTTTTAATGAGACAAATGATGCCGATCGTCTAGTAGATAACTCCATCATTATCCCATCTGACGATCAGGTTTTAATCAACTCGCCTTTTCTAAGCGTCAGCCTGCCGGTAGACAAGAACTCAACAAACGCCTCACCAGATGGTTATCATATGATAAGAGGCTATGGAAATCTAGTTAAGCAAAACTTTAAAAACCTTATGCTTACTTCTCCTGGTGAAAAAATAATGGATCCTAAGTTCGGTGTCGGTTTAAGGCGGTTTCTTTTTGAGCAAGACACACCAGCATCCAGGAGCTCCATAGAAGGCAGGATCTATTCTCAAGTTAGAAAATACCTTCCTTATATAAATGTAAGAAGAGTTCAGTTAAATGAAATGAAAGATGATAATAAGTTAAGTATTTATATTTCTTACTTTATTAATCCACTAAACATGCAAGCAGTTTTTAACTATTCTGGAAATACCACAAATCAACTAGGTAGCAAAGGAGGGTTTTAATGGCAAAGGTCAGCAAACCAACAATAAGATATACATCAAGAGAGTTTGATTCCATCAAGAAAGACTTAGTATCGTTTGTTAAGAGATACTACCCTGATACTTTTCAAGACTTCCAAGAGGCAGGCTTTGGCTCTATGGTTCTTGACACAACAGCCTATGTTGGAGACCTTCTATCTTTCTACTTGGACTATGAAGTCAACGAGTCATTCCTGGATACTGCTGGTGAGTTTGAGAACATAATAAAGATAGCACGCCAAATGGGCTATCGATACCAGCCAAACAAGACCTCAACCGGCATCTGCTCTTTTTATGCCCTTGTGCCGGCAAGAACATCTGTTGCTCTTGAAGGCGGTGCAGAGCCCAACTATGATTATGCACCGGTGCTAAGAAGAGGGACTTCTCTCGGTAGCAACTCAGGCATAACCTTCACCCTCTCTACGGATGTTGATTTTTCAAACACAAACAATGAGGTAGTTGTAGCAGAGAGAGATGAAACAACCGGGCGCCCCACAAGATACGCAATAAAATCGTTTGGCCGGGTTATCTCAGGCAAAACAACAGTCGCAAAAAGATCTGTTGGAGACTTTAAGCCATTTCAAAAAATAAGGCTAAATAATAATAACATTATTGAAATAATTTCAGTTACTGACTCAAACAATAATGAATACTTTGAAGTTCCAAACCTGGCTCAGGATACAGTGTATCGCCAAGTTCCAAACAACGGGGCAGACAAGGCTTACGTCAAATATCTATTGCAACCTAAGTCGACCCCTCGACGCTTTGAAGTTATTAGAGAAAACGGATCAATCTTTTTAAGATTTGGCTATGGCTCTGAAACAGAGATAGAAACAACTGAAAAAACAGTCATACCTAGCAAAAAATCCCTTGATTTATTTGGAAAAGAATACATTTCTGATACTTCCTTTGACCCAAACACTCTTCTTGAGAGCGGGAAGTTTGGTGTTTCTCCGGCAAACACAACTTTGACTATTGTTTATCGTGAGAACACAAACGCCAATGTTAACATTGCTGCTGGCGCACTGAACTCAATCAAGAGACCGTTGTTCAAGTTCACTGATAGTGCTTCTTCTGAGGCGTTAAAAACGCAGGTCGTTAGAAGTTTAGAGGTGACAAATGAAGAGCAGATAGTTGGCGACTTGCAGCCTCTAGACTCAGAAGACATTAAAGTCCTAGCGTCAAACTCTCTATTCGCCCAGAACAGGGCTGTGACCGCCGCTGACTACAAGGCTTTGATTTTCTCAATGCCATCAGGCCTCGGGGGAATAAAGAGGGTTGTTGCCTATAGGGATGCATCGAGCCTTAAAAACAACATAAACTTATTCCTTCTTTCAGAAGATGAACAAGGCAAGCTCTCTTTGCCAACAGCATCTTTAAAAAACAATGTTAGATTTTGGCTTACAAAATACAAACTTTTAAATGATTCAGTTGATATATTTGATGCAAAGATTGTCAATGTAAAAATCGATTTTATTGCGGTTGCTGAATCTGGCTATGACAGGGCGTCTGTTCTTGCCCGGGTCAAGAGACAACTTGCAAAATACCTAAGAGACAACCAAAACGACATTGGCGAACCCATTTACGTAACCAGGCTTATAAACGCCGCAAACGAAGTAGATGGTGTGGCCGATATAGTAAGAATGGACGTTGCGAGGAAAACCGGAGCAAACTACTCATCAACAGTGTATAGCGTTGACTCCAACTACTCTTCGGATGGAAGAAAAATCTTCATTCCCAAAAACGTTATTTGGGAAGTCAAGTTCCCACTTCAAGACATCAATGGAGAAGTAAGATAATGGCATTTAAAAAGTTCTTTGCGACTAAAGATAATACAATAACAAACGCCTCAAGATTTGGCGGCACAACCAGGGCAACAGGCTCTAACATGGGCCTTGCAGATGCCTTGGAAGTATTTAAGATCTACGGCAACATAAACACCTCCTCTATTGAGCAAAGTAGAGTTCTGGTTGAGTTTGACACAGATGCTATTTCAACAGCAAGAACAGACGGTCAAATACCGGCTTCTGGTTCTGTTTCTTTCTTTCTCAATCTCTACAACGCAAAGACTCCATTCTCAGTTCCAAGAAATGTCGACTTGTTGGTCCAGCCCGTTTCACGCTCGTGGCAAGAAGGCCGTGGTATGGACATGGATGAATACAAAGATTTTGGTGAATCAAACTGGGTCTCTGCTTCAAACACAACAGCGTGGACAAGCGCCGGCGGTGATTATGTTTCCGGCTACGATAAAACTTTACGCTTGACAGACGGAACAGAAGACATGTCTATTGATGTATCTGACGTTCTAGAAGATATAATTGCCGGCGCACTAAACAACTATGGCTTTGGAGTAAGGCTTTCTGGCTCTTTTGAAACAGACTCTGATTCTTATTACACCAAGAAGTTCTTTGCTCGTTCATCGGAGTTTTTTTTCAAGCGGCCAACAATTGAAGCACGATGGAACTCTTCTAAAAAAGATCAAAGAGGAGATTTTTATGTTTCTTCTTCAATGCTATCAACAGAAAACCTTCACGAAGTTTATCTTTACAACAACTTCCGTGGTGTCCCAACAAACATTCCTGCTGTTGGAACGGGTGCTATTTTCGTAAAGGTGTTTGATGCTGCGTCTGGCGGGAACGAGTTGAGTTCTTCTATAACAGTCGACTACCCAATAACTGGAGGCTATGTTGAGACAGGGGTTTATTCTTGCTCATTTGACTTGAACACAACCGCTTCAACAGTCTACGACCGCTGGTTTGACTCAACTTTAACAACCTGCTTCCACACAGGAGCAATAAGCGTTAAAACTTATAGTGCCCAAGAAAACAACAAGATAGAGCCACTTATTCTTTCTGTTACAAACTTAAAAGATAAGTTTAGCAAGTCTGAAACCGACACAAGAATCAGGCTCTACACAAGAAAAAGAAATTGGTCTCCAACAATCTATACAGTTGCTAAAACAGAAATTGAAAATTATTTTGTTGACAATATATACTATAAAGTAGTAAGAAAAGTAGACAATGAAGATGTTGTGCATTATGGCACCGGCTCAACAAATCACACTCTATTATCTTACGATAAAGACGGGTCTTATTTCGACTTCGACTTCTCTAGTCTTGATGCTGGTTACATGTATGAATTTAAGTTCATTATTAAAGAAGGAACTATTTATAATGAATACCCAACCGGCTTTAAGTTTAGAGTAGAAGAATAATGACAATAAAAAAGTATTTTGAAAACAACTCTTTCTCAAACAACTCACTAACCGACTTAGAAAGCAAGGAAGGTGTAGATTTTGAATCTTTCGAGTATCTTGAAGAACTAGAAGAGCAAAGAACAAGATTTGTACCCAACGTTGACTTTTCAAAGCCAGAAAACTTTGCATTTTATGGTCTTGCCGAGCAGTACTATAAAGATGCAGCGTCAAGGATTATAAACAACTATCCTTATGATGGTTCAAGAAAAGAGTTGCTTGAGTGGTATAACAACTCAACTTACTTTGACTTGTATGTTTTTGAGAACGAACACCCAAGAACAACAGGGTATGCTGTCGGCTCTGCACAAGGCTGGGCTTTCAGCGGCTCAGACACAACCAGGGGCGAGCAATTCTTTTACCCAACAGTGCCTGAATACATCTCTGTTAAAGGCGGCCCAAATCCTGGACCTTCTGGCTCTTTTGAGGGTGGGAACAAGTATGATGTCTCAAAAAATAGAAACTCAAATCTTGCCTTAAATCTTTCATCTTCAGGTAACGCCATTGAGTTGTGGTATAAACTAGATCAAAGTTTCGGCTCTCCAATCGATCAAACTGGCCAGACTATTTTTGAAGCCTGGAATGGAGAAGAAGGCGCCTCAAAAGGACTTGTGACCCTCTATGGCTACGGTGTACAAAATACCGCAGCCGCCGATGGTTTTCTTCGTTTAAGAATCCAGTCAGGCTCTGCTGTCGACACGTTTGAGCTTGGAAACGTCTCTATACTCAACACTATTAGAGAAGGCGACTGGAACCACCTTGCGGTCTCCTACCAAGATCAGACAGCCTCTCTTTACTTCAACGGGGCCTTAAACACAACAAGCACAACAACCTCTTCGCTTGGAGACATTGGCGGGGCAATAAGGGCCAACATCGGCGGTTTTGTTTCAGGTTCTATTGGTGCTGGTAAGCTTATCGGCTCTGTGGATGAGTTCCGATTTTGGAAAACAGCAAGAACCGGTCGAGACATAGAAAGAAATTGGTTTACAAACATTTACGGCGGCACAAATACTGATGACGCCAATACAGATCTTGGAGTATACTTCAAGTTTAACGAAGGTATAACCGGAGACTCCTCAACTGACTCTATCGTGCTAGACTACTCAGGTAGAATCTCTAACGGCACTTGGGTTGGCTATTCTACAGGATCTAGAAATACAGGCTCAGCATTTGAAGAGTCAACTTTTGCATACCCAGAGTTTAAAGATCCAATCTTAAGAACAACAAACCCACGCTACACAACATACTACAACTCTGCTGTAGAGAAAGGAAAGAGGCACGACTTAAACAACTCATCAAACGTTTACTACTCTTTCCCAGATTGGATTGTAGATGAAGATTTAGAAAGCGGCTCAAAACTACTTCAACTCGCTCAGGCTGTTTCAAGTTATTTTGACACGCTACAACTGCAAGTTGGTTCTCTTCGACAACTTAAAGACATAGAATACAGCGCTCAAACAAGTAACCTAGACGACAAGCCAACTCCTTTTGCGGACAGGCTCTTAACAGAACGAGGGATGATTGCGCCAGACCTTTTTGTTGAAAGAACAGTCTTGGAGGATTTGTCACAAAAAGACAATGAAAGGGCTTTGGAGTCTGATTTATTTGACCTTAAAAACCTTATCTATCAAAACATCTATAACAACCTAGCCGACCTAACAAAGAAAAAAGGAACAAAAGAAGCAATACGAAACCTTTTAAACACTTTCGGTGTTGGTGAGGAGCTTATAGCAACAAAAACTTACATTGATGGCGAGAAACTTCTTCTTGAAGATGAACGAAAAGTTAACAATCAAAGTATAAAATATATTGATTTCTTTAAAGAAAACTTTAGAGATGCATCGATTTATCAAACTGGCTCCGTTGGCGGGAACGACCAGCCATACATAAGCGGTTCAGCAAATAAAACAAGGCTATGTGTCGAATCTTTTGTTAGATTTCCAAAGATTGATGAGAACACTGCGATTGATGACATACCAAACTTCACTACTTCTTCCCTGTTTGGTTTCCACGATGTAGAAGAATCACCTCCTTACAGCACTTGGCAAAACCCATCAACATCAAGCGTTTTTGTTCGGGCAGTAAAAGATAGAGTTATACCTGAACTTGTTTATTTTGAAATGAGTTCTTCTGTTTCTGCCATTACAGCATTAACTTCTTCTAAGTTCAATGACGTATACAATAACTCAGACTGGTATTTCTCTGTTCAGGTCATACCCCAGGATACCCCATCATTTGCCTCCTCGTCAGCCCCTGATTACAACATTGTGTTTAGCGGCTATTCTTACGCAGGCAACAACCTTCAAGATTCATTCTCTGTCTCTTCTTCAATAGCAAGAGCAGGTGCCCTTGCCTTTGTTCAGAGCAACCAAAAAGTCTACATAGGCGCCGAGAGAACAAACTTTACAGCCGGATTGATACATAAATCTGATGTTAGGAATGCTGGTCTAAGATTCTGGCTTCGTGATTTATCCACAGAGGAACAAAAAGCACACGCCCAAGATTTCTTAAACTACGGCTCTCTAACAAGACTCAATAACGACTATGCTCTTCAAGACGAGAATAGAAACTTTGACCTTGCACCAGAAGATTATCTAGCACTAAGATGGCAGTTTGATAAGATTACCACAACAGATGCTTCCGGCTCAATAGATGTTTTAGATTCAACATCAGGATCCGCAGACAGAAGAAATCGTGGCTCTTATGTTGATTCAGTGGCCGGCTATCACCACCGTGGTGCTGGAAATGAGTTCCCAACATCATCATCAGATGTTGTCCAAACTTTGTTTGTCGACTCTTACTCTCCTGACGTTTTTGACGGCTACAACTCTGATAATCTTGTCCAGGTTAAGCAGAGCGAAAACGAGCAGTTTGGCTTAAATCAGCGCTTTGTTTCCTTTATTACAACAGTTGAAAAGAGCGCACAGGCAGGCATCGACGAAGAGATGCTTAAAATGTTTGGCTCCGTAAAAGAACTCGCTTCTTATTTTGCACAGCCTGTTGAAAGATATAGAAAAGAATACAAAAACTTAAGATTTTTAAGAGAAAGATTCTTTAAAAACGTATCAAATGACGTTGATGTAGAGGACTATCTCCACTTCTACAAGTGGATCGACAACAGCCTCCAAGCAGCAATCGCTCAGTTTGTTCCTGCAACAGCAGACCACAACAAAGATGTGTTCACTGTTATTGAATCACACGTTTTAGAGAGAAATAAGTATCAAAACAAGTTCCCAACGCTGGAACTGCGCCAACCAGATCCCGAAGGATCTGCAAAGTCAATCAACAGCCAGCTTATAAACTGGCGTCTAAACCACGCACCAATCCCACTTGCGCAAAACACACACTCACCTTGGTGGAAAATAAGGGCAAGCCGCTCCGGATCGCTGCTAACTTCAGGTGATACCGGCGTGGATTCTGACCGTGAGCAGATAAGGTTGGTCAAAGAATCAGCCACAAATCGCTCCTACACCAGCCCACAGCGGTTTACAGTAGACGAACTTTATTCCGGAAAACAAGAAAGAAAAGCAAACTACTGGGATGCTGCCATACAAGAGTTCGGCCCCATAGTTGATGTTGATGGCCCAGGACCTCTAACTGCCTCTGTCTCAGCAGACTACCTTTTGGTCAGGGCAAGCAATGTTTATGGTCTTCTAGACAGTAGCGACGTTCTAGACCCAAATAAGAAGGTCAAAAGAACATTTAAGATTGAAAACTCAAGAGAGTATAACGGTTCGTATTCTTACGGCAAGGGCCATCTTCTCGCTCCATTTACTCTTTGGAGTTCTTCTGTTGATACAGGATACCAATCAGAACTTGGAACAAACTTTAAGTCAAATATTGGCCTAAACAACCACCACGACGACAACTACTCAAACTTCATAAATGCCCCTCTACAGTCTCCATTCACTCAAGGGTGGGTAGGTGGTAGGCAATACCGACACGTTGCGTTAAACAACGGCTCAGACGCAAATGGGACACGCCCCGAAGGCTTTTACCTTCTGGCCGGACCAGATCAGGCCGGAAGTGCTTCGCTAGGTGTTGTTAAAACAACTTACACCTCTGACGGAACTCACGACTTCAATACGCCTCGTGCTTCTTTCTTCCGAGAAGAGTTGGCCAAGCGCCCTGTAAACATTAAAAACCGCCAATACTCAACTGCATCTTCAAGATTAGGAAACTTTAGAAAAACTTACGAAGTTGTAATGACGAACGGAAGAACCAAAAATAATCTTTGGTTCCACGATAATGCTTCGCAAGTTCTTACAGAGACCGAAATCTGGGGCCTCAACAGAGGAACGGCCTCCCCTTATTTGAACGCTACGCTTCCTACAAGGGGCGTTGTTAAGTCAATTATAGTAAACCGCTTCTCTGCCCCCGGAGGGCCGGAGATTCAATCTCGTGGCTATTTAGAGCCTACTGGTGAAGAGTTATCACCCTACAACGCTTACCCATTCCGAAATACAAGCGTTCTTTTATCAAGCGGGTCAAACAACAACAACTTCACAGGCTCGGGTGGTCCAAGAGTAAACATTCACACCAGCATTCATACAAGCAACGATGGCCTAAGAAGTCTCCTTTCAAGACATTCGGGCAAGTTTGGCGTTGATTCTGTTTACGGTTCGGTGAGAGCAGGAGATTACAATACAACTGCTTCTTACGTAAAAGTTAATAGAAACCCTATAAGTCAATCAACAGGCATAAACTACGACAACTTCTTTGCCACACACCAAATACCAAGAACGCCAGCCGGCTACTCCTGGATTAGGGCCATACAGAGCGGAACAAGTGGATCTTTTGCTTATTCAAGAACCGCAACAAGACCAAGCGGATCTACTTCCGAGACCGCCCCATTTACTCAACTTGCGACTTCCATCCAGCAAGGCGGCGCTTCAGAGTATAGCCGAGCATTCACTGGCTTGCTAAGTGGCTCAACCCCCACCTCTGCTTATCTTACTTCTTCGCTCTTGGCGTCAATAATCGACCAAGGATCCACCGAGATCACAAATGAGTTAACAATAAACTCACTTCCTTCACAAAGTTTTGGTGTTTACGCACATGGAATAAACAACTCTATTTTTGGGCACAACACCTTTACTCAGATAAGAAATAGTTATTCTCCACAAGTTAGATCTTTCAAGAAAAACAATCTTCTTTCGTTTAAGTTCCAAAAAGGCGCTGTTGATTCAAACGATCGTGAGGTTGCAACAACCGAGGTCAAGAACATCTCAATGGCACCCGTTGTTCAGCACTACCCAACAAAACAGCAATTGTTTGTAAATGGAAGAACTGTTAACTTCCAATACACTTTTGGAAATGAGCTTGAGTATCTTCCCTTCTCGGATTCCGATCTAAACGGAGCAGCAACAGGTCTTCGTGAGATTCGAAGAAACAAAAAAACAAACTTTAACTACATTTCTGACTTATACACAGGAAAACTTCCTTATGCAAACGGCGAGTTGCGAAACTTAGTTTACAAGCAAAGAATCTGGCCAAAAGCAGAAAATACTTTTAGAAAAGAAAATCGACAAAGAACAAACTTTGAAGTTAATTGGTGGAGCACCGGGCGCTCTACGAGAACAAGAAATGATGTTCAAAACTCAATGGGCGAGACTGTTTTAACTCAGTCTATCTGGGCTCTTGACGGCTGCGCCGAAACTGGGAGCCAGCCCAAGCACATCTTCAATCAATACACGGCCTCAATTACGAATGATGGTGTAGTGGGCACTCTAGCCGACGCTTATCCAAGGCTCAATTTATTTGATGCCGGAGAATTACAAAATAATGGAATGTTTAACTATTGTATTGTAGGGGCGAGCGGAAGTGCTGGCGCCCCAATAAGTGTTTTTGCGCCGCCAAGCATCACAGACAATGACTTCAAGTTTCTTTTTATGGAATCAAAAGTTAAACCAAATGTTGTTTACGCTAGGCCATTCTCCCTTTTCTCATCTTCTTTTACATATGTTTCTGAAGAACTTTATACTTTCTATAATGTTGACGGTATTGTGCCAACTCAGATAGTCGGTGGGACACCTTGGTCAGCCGCCGAAGAAGCCGGCAAGGAGCCTTTCTACTACAAAGACTACAATGCTTATGCTCAAGAAATAAAAGCAGCAAACAAAGACTTTTCTGTTATTCCTGAGTTTAGAATAAGTGAAAAAATAGACGAGATCTTAACCGGCGATGAAGGAGAAAACACACTTCTTTCTCCAATGCTAAGCCTTACTGGCGGTTCTGCGCAGAATGATTCAAGCGAAAACTTTTACACTGATTTTGTCAATTCAGATTTCTTAAAATACTTTAACGTTATTGAGCAAAAGCACGACGATGCCGAGATTGATAAAAAAGGAACTTTAAATCTTTCTTGCAAGGCTGTTAAGAAATTCCTTCCTTACGAAGGCTTCTATCCTGCTCAAAGAATTTTACAACTTGGAACTTTATTTAGTCAGTCATTTTCAAGCATTGTCCAAACAACTGGCTCTGGAAGTCCCTTGGCTGATGGTTCTGTTATTTATGTTGATTTCCCGCCTTTCAGCCCTATAGAGCAAACGTTCACATCTGTTAATGAAGGTGGTTCTTTCCGGACGGCACTAATTCCATTCATTTCACCAGGAATTTTATGCAATAGCATAAAGTCCGGTATTTCACTAGGGTATCCTATTTTAACTTCTAGTTTCAACCACCAAACACAAGTGACAGGCACCTACTTGTCAAGTTCTACCGGTGCCTCTGTTTTTGATAGTCACGGGGCAAGAATCAGCGCCAGTTTCAACTCTCGACTAGACTTTGAGTCAATCACTGACCCACTTGCCTTCATAACAACAATTTATGATACAGAGCCGGGAGAGAACTCTATTTTGAGCAGCAGTGCTACATACAACTCTGGGGAGTCTGGCGATGGGCTATACAACCACGCAGTTAATAACTTCCTAGCAGAAACAATGAATCTTTTCTTAAAAAATCGCTCTGTTTCATCTTTAGTGTCTGCCGGAGAAAATAACTTTACATTTAATCCAAATAAACAATACAGAATGAAACTTCGACTTTTTGAAGAAGGCCTAAGTATGTATGATGGAGACCGCTCCTTTGGTGCCCCGGTTGATGATAGCCAGTCACTAAACGGCTCCCGAGCGTCCTTCCTTCCTTATTTACCTCCATACGATGTTGGGGCTGAGAATCGAGAAGAGGGGATAGAATTAATATTTAATCCAACTTCTGAAATTCATAATGTTGATTTTATCTTAAATAACCTAACAGAATCATTTACAATCTATAATGATTTAGGGATTTCTATAGGGAGTTCTTTCGCAATCGATGATCGAACAAAAATAACAGACTCTATTGACATAAAGAGAAAAGTCCGAACCGGCTTCTCATCTCGTGCTGTCCCTTCTGCTCCGGAATTTGCAATGTCCATCCAACCAAAATGGGAGTGCCCGGTCCTGGATTTCAGCCACAGAACCGCCTCGGTGTCGATTTCAAACACAAACGCAACAATAAATCTAACGCCCAGCGTGCCCGCTGCTGTTGGCGCCGGAGGTACCTTGACGTTTCAGTTGGGTGTTGCTTCGGGCAGCATGCAGACATTTACCTTTATAGCATCCGGAGGCACCCCGGCAGAAGGAGAGATAGAACTTGGCGCTTCAACCCCCGAGCAGACAGCCACTAACATGGAGGCTGCTTTCAACAGGGCTCTATCAGTTGGCAAGGCAAGATACATACAAGAATACTTTGATGTCTCAAGAGACGGAGCAACTGTTACTTTGACAGCAAAAAATTGCGGCCCTTGGACTACTTTCTCTGCAACACAAGTTGCAAACGGCGGCACTAAGAACCCTCTAGGTAGTATTCAAACAACAAACGGCACTGGCTTCCTGGACAACTCCACTCCAGCAGACAACTACTATGTTGGTATGTGGCACCAATACGGAAGAATACCAACAGGCTCCCAAGGCATTAAGATGCAAATAACAGAGCCAATAATCACTGATACAACAGCATCTCTCGCACAGGCGCTCGGCTTCTCAAATGAGGCCGTCAAAATTGGCGAGATTGCAGATACAAGAACGGTAAAAGAAGCCATTGTGGCCATACCTTACCGTATAGCAGATGGTGAGAAAAGACTTTACAACATTAACGCATTTAACTTTGTTGCCGCAAAAAACTACATTAACAGAGGGAGCCGTCAAATTGACCGGCCAAATGTAAGACAAGAGTTTATTAATCTTGCTCAAAGAATGAAAGATTATGTGCTTCCTCCAAAATACGACTTCTTCTATCGGCCTTCAACAGAAGTTCAGCCTTTCGCAATGTTTGTGTTTGAGTTTGACATGCAACTCAACAGACAAGACCTTTCCGATATCTGGCAAAACCTCCCACCAACATCTACAGACGGAAAGAAAGATCTTGCTGGCGGTTTCGATAAGCAAACAAGCAACTTTAAAGTTACCTACGGCGAGGAAGGATCTTGGTTCCCAGAAGGCATACCATCAGATACTCGCTGGATGGTGTTTAAAGTGAAGCAGCGGGCGGCTTACGATTACTACGAGCAAGTAAGGCAGTCTTCATTTGCCCAGGGCTTAACATCCAAGGTCGCAAAGAAAGGCTCCTTTGTTGATCCAACTTACAGCTATAACTGGCCTTATGATTTCTTCTCTTTCGTGGAACTCGCAAAGATTGATGCGGAAATGGAAGTAAACAACATCGAGACTACAGGAGGCGGCCCAGAACAGCCCATAGTATCAGACGAGTTGCCACCGGAAACAACAAGCAGGGAAGAGCTAGACAGGCAAACAGAACTAAGTGAAAACATAGACTCCACCGGCGGAGTTAATCCAAGAAACTTACTAGGATAAACAATGGCATTATTTGACTCAAAACAAGAAATAGTCGACATAGAACTAACCTCCTATGGCAAAAAGAAACTTTCTCAAGGAAAGTTAAAACCTGCTTTTTATGCATTCTTTGATGATGATGTTGTTTATGATGGTGCCTACGGCCTTTTAACAGAAAGCGCAAACTCTGTTGCTGATTTAAGAATCAGAAAACAAACACCCTACCTAAAAACTCAATACTCTCTTGTTGGCTCCGAAACAAAAGTTAACAAAGGGAACGCAGATCAAGAAACTCTTGATAACGTTAGGATCTATGAAAATAATAACCTTTTAAAGTTTGGTTTAGGCAACTCCAAAGTAGGCGAAGTCACTGGTTCGAGAGTTCAAATAACAATGCTGGAAGGTGAAATCTCCAATGTATATACCACAGCGTCCGCTTTTGTGTTTGGAAACGACAGAAATCCAAAGGTTGCTTACAACAAGCCGCAAACAAAACTTGTTCTTGAAGCACCTGAACTAACCCCAGAGATAAGAAGACTTCCAGAGCCAACAATGACAACGCCTCCAGAGTTGTTAGACCCTGATGGGCTAGAAATAGCGGTTGTATCACCTGTCTTGTCCGATAACAAGTATGTATACTTAAACGTTGATGAGATTCTTATCTCACTTGACGAGCTAAGCTCGGTTGAAGACTATAAAAACTTTGAAGTTAGTCTTTATAAAGTTGATTTAAACGACAACAATGAAGAAGAGTATAGCCGCCTGTCCTTCAAGACACAAAGAAAAGAGGTCGACGAAAACGGATTCTTGCTTGATGAAAGAGAAATAAGCAATCAAGATGTTCAAATCACAAAAGATAATGTAGAATACTATTTTGACATTCAAATTGACGAGGAAATAGACGCAGAACTACTTACTAGTAAGGTGCCAAAAGATTCACTTGGTCGCCCAACTATTGATGATCCGCTAATAAGAAACACTATTTCCATTAGACAACCCACTGATTTCAGTAGAAGAAGAGAAGATGACGGAGAGCCCTGCTAATGATAGTTAATCCTGGTATAGAAGGACAAAGAATAAACTTTGATAGAGTTTATGTTAAGAGCAATGGCATAAGAGCAGACATAAGCATCTCAGTTCCAATCGGAGCAGCGTTATCTTCCGCCGAAAAAACATTTAGATTCGCCACAAGGTCATCAAATACCAGGCTTGCTGACCAAAATGTGGCCAAAACTCTTGTTTTCACAAAAAGCTTGTCGGGTGCGGCTGGCTATGCGGATGTTTCTTTAAGGTACAGAAAAGAAAACCTTATTTCTTCTGATGGTTCAGTTAATACTTATAAACTTGGAACAATAGAGATACCACACACAATAGAACAGTTTGAGGGCAAGAACATTTCTTTGTTTGGAATGGAACTTATACTAGCCGACAACACTGATCCTGCGAAAATAGCGTCTTATGCCCCTCTAATCGCCTCTTCTTTCTTAGACATCAAGGTCTCTAATGTTATTCAAGATGAAGAAAACGTTATTTTTCAAAGCACATTTGAAGGACCAACAAGTTTTTTTGCAAGGGCACAAGACGCAGCGCCTCAAAAAACTGGAAACCCTGCCGCTTTTTCAGACTTGTTCCCAAGTGTGGTCGATAATACTGTTAATCTTTTGTTCTTCTTAGACAAAAGGAAAGTCCTAGAAGAAAATACAACTCTTTTCTCCTTGTTGTCTAAAACTTCACAAGAAAAAGCACTTGCCGGAACAGACCTTGTAAGAAAAATCCTGGCCAAGGCCCAAGAAACCCCAGAAGACTTCAAAGCACCAGAGTTTTTATCAAACGAGTTTGAACTAGAAGAGGTCGCCAGCGCCGACCTTGATCTTGGCGAGAGCATCGTTGGGCTTTATGGCAAAGATCAAATAAAAGAATACACAAAAAACTTAAAATTTAAATATAAAACAAACCTTTTATTTATTAATGGCATTTATCCAATTGTAGATAGGCTTATTAACAATATTAAAGAAATACAAGCATTCGAATCATTTATGAATGGCGTATTTCAAAACATTGCTTTATATGATGGCAAGAATGGAGTCTTTACAGAGGGCGCTATCAACGTAATTAAAGCAGATCTTCAAAGAGATTTGGGCGCTCAAGACACAGGATATTTTGTTTCTTCACTGAGTGAAGTGCTTGGTACAATAAGCAAGTTTGATACACCAGAAAGCAAAGAACAAATACAGCTTGCTGAGCAGCAGATGTTGAAATTAGTTAATTTAGAAGGCGATCAATACTCATTTGAGTTATTTTTTTCTGTTTTTAATAAACTTATAGCAATCTTGCAAGATTTCTTTCTTGGTGTTGGGTTTACCTTGTCTGGATCCTTCTCCGGCCAAGGAAAGCCAAACGAGAGCCCAAACCCTGAGAAAACAACAGTAAAAATTGAGCATAATTTTGATTATAGGCTTGATACCCAGCATCAATCACTTAGATTTGCTTACATTCCAGCCAAAAACGGCTCTGGCTTTCCAACTATCACAGGGGAAGAATACGAAAACTTACTCAATCAGAACACAAGCAAGTATTTCTTAGGGGAGCCTTCTATCAACATGTCTTTCAGGCAAGAAGAAAACGAAGAAGGTGTTGTTGTGGCTCCGGAAACAGGCAGTCACTTAACAATAAATCAAGTTAAAAATAAAGATAAAGTTATTTTTGATAACGATAGGCCTATTTTCTTTTCTGAAATTGGTGAAATTCAAGATGCTAGACTAAATTATCTATTAGCAATTAATGTATTAAAAAATAAACTTGAAAACATCAAAGTAGAGCAACTACAAAGACTAGATAAGGAAAGCACATCGTTAAAAACAAGGCTGTTTAATGCGATAAGCGATGTCTATAATCTTATTTCTTTTGTGCCCTTCCCTCCTGTTGTTGATGTTAGCGATGATTTTAAAAGAGAAACCACTGACTCCATCTTGCAAGGAGCCATTGCCAACAACGAACTAAGGCCAACAGATGAAGAAACAACAGAATTGGTTGAAGCAATTTATAACATTAATGAAAACATTACAAGTTTAGAAGATTTAAACTCAACAGTTCAAAATAACTTAGAGTTATTAATTATTTTCTTAGATTACATTGAAAGCATAATTCAAAATCCACACTCATATAATCAAAAACTAGTTGATTCAAGACTAAGAACAGCAGAAGTCTTGATAAGATCCATAAGAAGCCTCTCTGGACCTTTTGAAAGTGCTGAAGGCGGACGGCAAGTAAGAAGAATCGCTCTGCCTTACCCCATATACGCTCTCTACGAGGCCTTACAGCCCGCTGAGCAGGGTAGATTGACTTTCTCTTGGGCAGGCGGCCAGCAAGTGCTAGAGCAGCCAATCAACTCTTCGTTTATTAGATTTAACTTTGCTAACATTAAAGAAGTTCAAGCCCTAACCGGCTTCTCTTCTTTGGCTAGCGGCGAAGTAAGTTTGAGAGATCCAATCTTTACAAAAATCTCAGAAACACTACAAGATAAGTCTTTACTATTTTGTAAAGTTTCTAATTACAACATAGGAAACGAAAATAATCTCTGGTATCTAAACAACAATAATATACTCCACTTACCAGCAGAAGCAGAGTATTTCTTTATTCAAAACTAAATAAATGGCAGCAATTTTATCAAATAGAACTTTACAATTTTTTAACAATGAAACAGTCTTTAACTTGGAACTTAAAAAGACCAGGTTCTTACCACAAGGTCGTTTTACTGCCGAAAGTATTGTTGATACTGGCACTGGAGAAGAAATTGAGGCTGTCCAAGAAACAAATATCGACTTTATAAGATACATCTCTGGACTGGCAAGGTACTCAAAAAAGAATAGTGATGGAAGCGAGTCAGTTGGAACACTAGATAAATTATTCCCAGAAAGGGTGTCAGTTGTTGCGCCTCAAGGTACAGGCCGAGCAGCTTTTATAAGATTTGATGAAGAGTTTCAAAAAGAATACAGGCTGCCTTTTTACAAAATAACATTCACTGATTATGAAGGCAGCACGCCAGAAGATTTAAACTCTCTAACACTTAACTCTATTCAGAATGCAAACTTTTACTTTCGCAACTTAGACTGGGCGAAAGTGTTTTATAGCCCCGCAGTTCTTTTAGAGTTTCTAGAAAGAGGAGATTTTAACGGAGAACTTTACAGGCAGGTTCCAGATGTGGACAATCGAGATTTTGATATCCCTGGCCGGATTAATCTAAGCCAGTTTATGAAGACTGTCCAAGGCACTTTGCGACTTTATGGTGCAGGACAACTACTATTTAAGCAAAAGCCAGGAAACGCTTCAAAGTATGCCGTTAGCGGCCTTGAAGAGGAGGCCTTCCTGCCATCAACTCTTTTCTCTGATTTGAACATCAAGACACTTGCACAACTATCTGAGACGCAGATAAGGGAAGAAAAAGACTCAAACCTGGAAGCAGTTTCAAATCTCAAGTTTTCGGTTGAGGAAACTTACAACTTCTTGTCTCGTGAATACGAATTTGGAGAAAGGGCGCCCTCTAGCAGAGGCTTTACTTCGTTTGGCGATCCCCTGCTTCCATCAAGTTATAATTACAGTATAATAAAATACCTAGAATCACTTAAAGATCAACTTCTTCAAGATGGAGCATCTTTTTCAAGAGTTGGGCAGTTAGAGGTTTTTATTAATCAACTAAAAGAAAAACTGTTCTTTGGGCCTTTTGATTTAGAGCCTTTCCCAAGAGGCAAGCAAACAGGAGAACTAACAAGAGATCTTTATAATCAATTTGGTTTATCAATAAAAGACTTATCAGAACAGCAATTTAGCGAAGCCCTAGGCGACAAAGAGGGGCAAATAAAAAGAAGATTTGTTTTAATAGATACTCTTGTAAGTAATAACTTTACATTTGAAAGTTTATTTCCTTTTGGTAATAAAATAGAGATAGTAGATTTACCAACAAGCAAGTTTGAAGTTTTAAACCTACTAACAAAGTATAATCTGGAAACAGAGATACTTTTAAACTTGATGAATGGAGTTGCTACCCCGGACACCAACATTACTTCAACAAGGCAAAACTTATTTATTGCTGACTACTTTACAGGAAGAGAGACAACTACAGCAGTAGAGCAGGTTAGAGAGTTTGGCTTTGCAGACGTATTCAATGAAACAACACAAAACTTTTTCATTGAGACCCCAGAAAACAAAGTAAGTCTCATAAACCCAAGAAGCAGGTCGGTAAGGGAGGCGCAGATAGAGAGGTTTAACAATCTCTACACCACGCCCTACATACCAAATCTAAACTTCTTGAACTCAATCGCCCAAGCGGAGCCTTTCCAGTTCGTAGAGGGCTTGCGAACCGCTATTAGCAACGCTTCAAGCGAGAGTGCATCAGATCTTAAAGATATATTCTTATCAAGAAAAAATAACTATTTTGAAATCTTTGCTTATAAGGTGAGCAAAAGAAACTTAACCACCCAAGAGCAGCAGCACTTCTTTGTCTTCAACAGGCCAGAGGAGATTATAGAGTTTTTCGACACACAAGTCAAGCCTGAACAAGAATACAACTACACCTTATCTGCTCTTACTTTTGTCGTTGAGAACGAATACCAGTATGACACCCCGGAAGTTGAATACGGCATCTCAGTCGACCTAGATAGCGCAGACAGCCTTTTCCTTGGCGCCAAAGTTAAAACAGAGCAAAGACTAAAGATCATTGAACTTCCTTTGGTTGAAGAGTTCTCAACAGTCTCAGACGCCCCACCACCACGGCCATCTGTTGAGTTTTATCCTTTAAAAGATTTTAATAATAAAATAAACATAAGACTTTCATCGATGAACACA
>Ga0098048_1000475_pt1 | contig 19259 bp, 29 predicted proteins | sample 13_taG_FD_75052 | JGI IMG/M metagenome (GOLD analysis project Ga0098048, IMG submission 75052) | Marine viral communities from the Subarctic Pacific Ocean - 13_ETSP_OMZ_AT15268 metaG | ecosystem: Environmental > Aquatic > Marine > Oceanic | place: Pacific Ocean | collected 2015-01-16 | reverse complement strand
CGCTTTTCTTACTTCTTAAATCTGTAAATCTTAAAATAAAGTTGCCAGGCTTACCAATCTTTAATAAGTGTTGCCAACGAGGATACAAGTATTGCTCAACGAAATTAACTGCTTGGTCTTCGTCTTTCATATTACAGTGTAATGAATCAATATCTTTTTCTCTACCACTTCCAATAATGCCGCCTTCATTAGTCCCCCAATAAACTGCAGGTGCCTCGATAACCTCCAGAATGTCCAGATCCACTTCTTTTTTAATGTCCTTAAGTTTTACACCATTTAACATAGAAGCAGTTGCTGTAGCACAAACGATAAACTTCTGAACGTTTGATTCGTGCTTTTTAAACCATTCCTTAAGTTCTGAAAATCTACCATCCTCACCCATACCATAATGTGCTTCATCAACGATTAGAACTGGACTATGTTTTCCTTCGTTGATGCAAGCTGTAATTGCTTTTTTAAACTGTTCATCAATATATTTGTCTGACTTGGCATAGCTTGCTGTTAAATCAAAATACATCAGATCTGACATCGCGATTTCTTCATATTGATTCTTATCATATGTATAGTTTCTTAGTGATGATTTTTCGCCAACGTGTTGATTAATCAATGTAGTATCAGAAACTCCCACCCACAACCAAGATTTAGCTGATACATTACCTTTTAGGGGTAATCCTTGCTGGGCAAACCACGGTTTATTATTTCTAATCTCTGCTTCAATAATCTCCTGAGCAATTGCCTTACCTTTACTCTTACCACTTTGACAATGTGCAACAATCATAACGTCAATAGTATCAGGGAAGTTATTGTTTGAGTTTAAATCAGGCTTGAAGTTTTTCATTCGTTTTTTAAATACCTGCTGAATCTGGCTCGCTAAGCGGTCTTTAAAACGATATTGATTTGGCCATAGGTTAGTTGAATGCGTTCCGATTTCGTGTTTAATATTCGATGTCATAAATTTTTGTCCTTGTTTATGTTATGTTATAAGTATATGTATAATAGATATTATTTACAAATTGTTTAATTTATTTTTTCTAATAAGCCACCGAGATGACCTAACATCCATCCGGGTAATACTCTAATGTCGTTGTCCATTAAAACTGTAAGTTCTGTATCACCTGTATTCATATTGTATGTTAAACGTTTTAGGGGTATTACAAGCTTTTCAGAAATCTTTGAATGAAAAGACGCTGCTGACAATCTTTGTACAACATTCGGGCCTCTTCGTGAGACAGGCTTCCATTGTTTTATCTTATATAAAGCGCCTACTTCTATATCTGAGAGTTCATTGTTTGATGTGTGTGGTATTTCAAAGTCCCAAGCCATAGTGTTAATATCCTTTTTTGATTCATTTAAACGTTGTTTTATTTATATACATATTATAATATATATTATACCTTTTTACACATATTTTTACACTTAAATAATTTCATACACTTAACTGAACTCGCTCCCGGGGTGAGAGTCTATTTTCTTTTACTCTTTCTATATACTGACAAGATTAAATATATACTATATAGATAAGCTGAAAATGGAGATAACTTATGAAAGATGATTATGCAAAAGGAGATCTCGTTTGGATATATGACTTCTGGTATGAGAAAGCTGTTGTTGGATTAGTTTGGGAGAAGTATAAAGACGTAGAAAAAACTCCTTACGAAAACTATATTCTTTATATTACAGACTTAGAATTATCTTTAGATGAGTTTGATAACCCACATCTTATGACAGCAAACGCTCACGCTATAGCACCTATAGAATGTTATAATAATAAAGAAGAGTTTATTAAGAGCAGAAAACCATTTGAAGCTAACGGCACTTATAGAGAATAAGCTTTGTTTAGTATATTTCAGTTTATTTTGAGTTTCTTATAGTGTAACTATAAGGGTTGAGTTAAAAGTATTAAACAGCGAATACTAAAAAGGCCGCCGCGTTTAGTTCGCGGACGGCCCTGATTCAGTTATTTATATTTTGTGTTGTTATCTGTGTATATTAAGGGAGAGTATTAAGATTAGGGACTAATACGATTCCTAATTCTGTTTTAACTCTTGTTCTTCTTGGGTTAGTGTTTTTTGGATTTCTATTTTCTACTGCTGCACCTGCAAAAGCTGGAGGTCTTCCTATTACCCAACCGTTAGCTAATCTATGAACGATTACTTCGATTCTGTTTGAGCCTATTTGTCCGAAGTTTTCTCCTCTGATGAATTGAGTAGCATTTGTTTTATGCATCCAGATTTTAGTAGGCTGAAATTTATAACCTTTGATAAGATTGTTTAGCACTTCATTATGAGGAGACTGGATAAATTCTACATTACCTTCTATATCTCTCCACATAGATGTTGTTTTACTTTTCAGCGCAATGTTTTGCATTACTTTATGCCATCCGCGATTCTGAACAGATTCTTTGCTCTCTCCCTTTGTGAATCCAAGTTCTCTTACTGCTTTTTTAGCAACTTCTGGATGAGCTACAAAGTCTATTTGTGAATTTTCGCAATGAAACTTCATTCTTGATCCTCTGAAAGTGTGTTGGTTTTTGCCTCCTCCAGGGATAAGGTTATATGTTCTTGCGTTTGAAAGATAATCGTTATTTACAATAGCAGCTTCCATTGCGTCTGCTTTCTCTATTGCATCGAAGAATGCGACGAAGTGAAACTCAAAGTTCTTGATGCCATTCTTTTTGATTTGAAATCTTAATAAAGAGCCGCTTCCAGTGTATGTGGTGAGCTCTCTGAATGAACGCATTTTCTTTTTTCCGTAGTATTCCCATCCGTTTGTCTTATCAATCATCTTATAAACGGTATATACGTATCCGTCTTCTTGAACGTTGTCATCCCAAAGCTTTGTTGCTGTGATGTCGCATAGTGCGCGTCCGTTAAAGTATTTAGTGATGTGATTTGATCTGTTTTTTGCGAAGAAATTTTGCATTGTGATTCTCTTTCTGCTTTTTGAAGCGTTTTATAAGTTTCGAAACCATTTTTTAGTTTAGTTTTTTTGGTTTCAATATTATATATTACGCAGCAGAGAAAACCTGTAAATTATTTTCACTTTTTTTTGAGTTTTTTTTGTAAATTTACTTCATTGTTGATAAGGAGGTTAAAACTATAGCAGTTGTGAGAGCAAAAATAGTTATGCCACCGCCAATCATAAGGTTTTTACTAAACTTTTCTTCTTTTGAAAGAGCAAGAGTTAAATCATCAACTTTTATTGACTTAGCATCAAACTTTTCTCTTAATGACCTGTTTAATTCAGCACAATCTACATCTTTTTGTTTTAACTGAATATCACAATCAGCTCTTTCCGATGCGATTCTTGCGTCTATAGTCTTTTGTAGATTATCTAATCTTTCTTTCAGCTGGCCAAGATCTGACCTATAGATAAGGTATCCTGGGTGTGGATTCAGAAGATTTGCTTTTGGCATTATCCATATAGTAAATTCTAAATTACCAAACTTCATCTTTTTCTTTTGAGGAGTCCATACCATTGGTGCTTCTCGTAAATCAAAGTTATTCTCTGTTTTAAGTTCTTGTGCAAAACATAGGTTTATAAGCATTGTGAAAGAAAGTAAAACAGACGTTATTCTCTTAAACATTTTATTGACACCTTCCTTGAGATTCACATTGAGGATACAATGCGCAGATATCTGAACATTCTAAGAATTGATTTGCTGCAGATATGTCTAATTTAGCTTGTTCTATTTCTTCATCGCAAGATATACGTAGTTTATCTTTTTGTGCTCTTAACTGCTTAACTCTAAGAGCATCTTTGCCTGCTAATTGCACATTTTGATTCTTTATTGTTGTTTCTTCAGCTAAACATACAACAGATTTTGGAGGACAGTGTTTTGAAAAGTATCCGAGTCCAAAAGCTATTATACCTGAAAGCATTAAGATAAGAGCACGTTGAGCCTTATCGTTCTTCAGAAAAGCTGTAATAATCTCCATTAATTGTGGGGGTATTGCTGGTATCATCCTAATAGTCCTAACATTTGTAATCTTTCAATATAGTTAATTGATATTTCAGTCCATTCACAAGGGATAACATAACATTGTTGTATTACCCAATCATATACAATTTGATCACACATTTGGCTTCCTTTTTTGACGTGTTTCTTTCTCCCATTCGAGAGAAGATTTTAATAGTTTTTTACATAAATCTCTTGTTTGTCTTATCTGTCTTCTAAAGTCTCTCCCTGTAGAAACCTTACCTTTTAGAATAAAATCATCCAAGTATGTATGCGTATTATTTACTGTAGATACAATTTCAGCAAATTCTAATACTAAATCATCTTTACTTTTCATTCTTCACACTCACTAAGTCATTTCTATGATTGATGAAAACTTTATTGTCTTCGCTTTCAAAATATGTCTTAGTAATTCTGCTTATTTCACCTTTATCAAGGATAGGAGCAAATTCTCTTCTTAGTCCATCCATAAAGTGAGTATCCACCTTTTTATTATATGAAATAATTCTTGTATTACAAGCTGAAAGGAATGAAGCCAACATTCTTTTTACTGGAGGAGTTGCTTCACACCATAGGTCTTTAACTCCAAACTTAGAAATCTTTACAAAGTTTAATTGTAATAGGTCTTCTACAGCTTTCTTAAATAGATATTCATAAACTTCTTCATTAGAATCTTTTTTAAACTGCTGCATAAATGAATCATACCACTCTTGTGGTTGTGGTTGAGTAATCTGTTTAACGTCTGCTGGCATTTCTCTCTCCTTTGGTGTAATATACAAAGAATACAAATCATACATATTGTCATCAAACAGCCATTGTCCTTCAGCATCTTTTTTACAAGCTGTTAGTTTATCTTCATAGCGGTCAAGAATCTTCTTAACATCTTTTCTTCTTAGCCAAGGGCCAGGAGCTTGCTTGTCTGTCTTACCTGATAATTTGTATAATTCTGTTGCGTTTTTCATAGTTTGAATCCTTTTATTTTCTACTTGTATAGCTATAGGGCATTAGAATGGTTTTGTTAGTTCTTCGTCATTGTCTTCGTCCATTCTATAGACTGATTGGTCAATAAGCCACTTTACTTTTGTTTCATTATCTGTTTCTTTTACAGCTAACAATAAACAACAATTATAAGCAGCTGTTTCTTTTAATCCTTTAGTTAATAGAGATGAGGGTTTATACATTGGAGGACAAGAATCTAAGAAATTTTTAATGAGAGTATAATTCTCGTATTTCATAGGTATGTGCCAATACATTTCTTCACCTTCTTCATAATAAGAACCTTTAACAGAGTCAATGACACAACATTTAACTAATAAAGTATCAAGAGTATTATAATCTCTATCTACAGTGCTGATAATATCTACTTCACGAATCCTTGTAATATATTTACCTTCACGAAGTTTCTTATCTCTTATTGTTTTTTCGAATTTACATCTTTCAATATAGGCATCGAACAATTGTGTCTTATCCATTATAACACCTCTTTCAGTAATATATATTAAAAACTTCACCTTTTTTATAAAATATTTACTCTTTTTTGAGTTTTAGGTTATAATTAAATATATAAAGTAGCTATAATTGAATAAAAAAAAGCCCCAGATCAAGCTGAGGCTATAAAAAAGTAAAAATTAAACGATACTGTAACTATCCTCTTGCAATACAATTTATTAAGCGCGTTGTGTGTAGTGTTGTTATCAAATCTAACATTTAGTTTTTGTTATTAATATAGTAATACATATCACAAAGTTTTGTAAATTATAGAATAAAATTAGTATTTTTTTGCATATATACTAATATAAGGACACGTTTTATGAGTGAAAAAGTTAAATTAAACAATTCTGCTGAAACAGATGATACAAATGCTAAAGATGTAAAACAGATTGTAGAAAAGAAGTTTTATAAAGCAAAGACTGATGGTTATAACACTCAAATAACTATAAAAGGTAAAAAGTATAACGCTGATACTTATGCTTCACCTTTGCAGAATAACTCTATGTTGCCACCTATTTTCAGCGGACTTGAAGTGCCTTCACAAACTAAAGGTCCTTTCTCACATATTGATAGAGAAAGATGGATGATAGTTATTGAAGCTTTACTCTCAAGAAATGTTAAAAGCGGTAGAGCTATATCTAAACTTACAGGTTTATCAGTTAATACATCCTGTGATTGGGTTAATGCTATTAAAGAAATGTGGTCAAATGATTTAACACCACAAAAAGTAAATGTTAGAAGAGAGAAGCTATATTCTGAAAATGAAAGAATAGCAGATTTTTGTTGGAATCTTATTCAATTAGATCCATTAGAAAAGTCTGTGCCTTCTCTTTTAAAAATCATTGGTGATACTAATCAAAGAAGAAGTCGTTTAGTAGGTGCAGAGCAAATTACATTAAACGTGGGACAAACTATAGAACAAGATATAGATACTGATTATATACAAACTCAAGCTGCTGCTAAATTAGGTATATCTATCAGCTCACTAAAGAACATTGGTGATACGTTAGCACTTGAAATGATTCCAAGCACAAATGATGAAAAAGAGGAGAATAAAGATGAAGAGCCGAAAGATTAAAAAAAATCTAAGTGGAGATGATTATCCACATTATGTATATCTGCTTGACAAAAGTGGTGAAAGACAAAAACATTATGTTGATTCACCTGAAGATTGGAAAGCTTTACAAGATGTATGTGAAATTATGAAGATGAAAATCATTATACCAAACGGTAAGGAGTAATATAATGTATCAAGATATGACTTATGACACTTGGTGTCGTTTATTTATTTAAAGAATTCTTATAGGGAGAAAAAATATGACAACAATAATTGGTGAAGAAGACCAACCTTTAATCGAAGAAACTATTGATTTGTTTCTTAATAACTACTACTGGATGCACAAGCGTTTAATTGATATGGACCAAGAGCATAGAGATGCTGTGGGTATTCTATTAGAAACTCATCCAGCATTTATGACACATCTAATGAAAATATTTGATAGAAATCTTGATGAACGTGGCTCTAATATGAAAGAAGAGGGTCATTGGTATTTAATGAGAGATGAATACGTTTTAATGGGCACCTTAGGATTACCTTCAGAGGGAGATGAGATTCATCTGCTTGATTATAAACCTGGGAGTGGTATTATTGCTATAGACGGTGTTGAATATGATTCTACTCAATCTAAAGCTCAATAGTTAAAACATCATCTTCTGGATCTGAATCAACAGTATCAATAATGATTACACGTTTTGCTTCTGTTGTTTCTTCTTCAGAAACAGGTATATATTCACAAGGCAAAGTAAGTCTTAAAACAGGACGTTCTTCTTGCCTTTTTTCTTGTTCTTTTCTTTTAATCTCTGCGATAATATATGCATCTAACATTTTTCATTACCTCCTAATATTAAGTATGGCTGAAATATGTTATTTATTTAAAATTATCCCTGCTTTACAAACAACGTAAGCATCAGCCATATCATTTATCCATTTTTGATAAACTACATTACCTTTATTTTTACCTCTGCTTAAAACTTTTGTTTCAAACTTATATCCACCTAAGTCTTTCTCCACCCAATTTATGACTTGAATCTTTTTATCCGACGTTTTATCTAATTTAATATTTAATGTTTTCCTACAAGTATTAACATTTAAATAAACAGGCGTTAATCTGCTATGCTTATACGCTATAAATGAAACAATCCCGTTGAATCGTGCTAATTGTGATATTGTTTTAGCTGATGAGAGACCTCTTGTAAAACTCTGAAATATATCTTCTATGTATAATTCAGTAATATTATAGTCTTCACATAGTTTTTTAATGTATTGATCCACTCTGTCAGCTTTTTTAAAGAATTCTTTATCCTTACCAACTTCTATTTTATCCATACTGAAAAACTTATGATTTTTAAATAGACATACACCTATCATTGATGTAGAAACATCTAAACCTAACTGATACATTTAATGCACCGTTTGCCAAGTAAAGACGTGAATATAAATACTTTCACATTCACCATAAATAGCATTAGTTTGATTCTGTCTTTGCCATACCTGCATATAATATCCTTCTATGTAAGCTAATAGAGCCTGAAATGGTGATATTTTATGTTCTTCAGCTACTTCTAAGAGTTCTTTCTTATAGAACCAACCTTTTATTATGCCTGTTTTATCAAATTGAATCCCGTATCTTTCATCCCATTCAGTATCTGAAATATCTATAGTTTGTTTAGTTTTAGTATTAAACCATTCTATATTATTTAGATCTGCTTCGTATTCTATAAAATCAGCTAAAGGATTATTAAGAACTTCTTCAACAGCTTCTTGGTCCCATATATTTGTTAAGTCTTCAATATTCATAATGTCTCTCCTAATAACTATATGTATTAGGTTATATCTAATTTTATAGAATAATTAATATCTGTATTATCTCTATTATAATAATATAGCAACTCACTTAAAAATTTACAATTTCAGTATAACAACACACTTCCCTATAGCTATACAAGTAGCATAAATCAAATAAAAATAAAAATTTCTTAATTTTTTTTAAATTATTACAGTTTTTTCTATAATGAGCATATATATAAGTATATAAACAATATTAAGGATCAGTATGTTTGAGTTTGTGAATAAAAATAGAGCTTACGTAAAATCTTTGCAGCTCAAAATAGGTGTTAGAGATGATGGTGTTGCAGGTAAAAACACTTTAAAGGCTGCTGAAGAGTTTTATGATTCACAAGTTATTGCTCATAAAGGACAAATTGTACCTATTGACTTTGATGGTAAGATTAATCACAACTATAGTTTGTATAAATTACCTGATGGGACAAAGAATCATTATGTAAGAAAGACTCCTATTGATAATATTGTTGTGCATTGGGGTGGTTTGAATCCTCTGCATTGTTATCAGGTGTTTTTTAATCCTAAATATGCACATACTTCTTCACACTTTCTAATCGGTAGAAATACAAGAAATGGTGAAATGGAAGTCTTTCAATGTTTAGATACAGGATTAGCTGCTTATCACGCAGGTAAAGCTAATAAACAAAGTATTGGTATTGATATCTGTATGCACCCTATGGTTAAATATTGGGACAAGACTAAGGAATACTATCCAGGAGCACAAATAGTTAAAAACAGCAGCAAACGTGGTCCTCAAGGTGATATAGTTGATATTGACCCTGAGTTGGCTGATTTATCAAATAGATTTTTAAAAGCTTTAAATGAAGTATGTGAATTAACTCATAAGCCTGTTTGCAGAGATGAAAATGTTTATAATCTAAATGACGCAAAGAAGTTTAGTATCTTAGGACATCACAATTTCAGCAAACAAAAATGGGACGTTATCCCTTGGGCTGATAGGTTATACCATAATATCGAAAATGATAATGATGAATATTGTTAAGGAGAAACTAATGGATAGCAATCAACAAGAAATACACCACAGACAGATAAAGAATTATTTATGGAAGAAGTGGGGAGACAGTAAAAGGTATAAGCAGTTTCTTGTTGAGCTTGACAGATATGAGGTTATGGGAGCAAAAGAGGTTGGTGTTAGACGATGGGAAGCTAATGCTCAAGCTAAAAGAAAATCACCTAAAATTAATCCTAAAGACCCAAGTTCATCTGAAAGTAGAGATATTTTAGGTGCATTAGGTGAAATGGCTGCAATTAAATGGTTAAAGGCACAAGGATTCGATGCAACATTAGAGAAATTTAATGATACTGAAAATCCTGTAAGCGATAATTTTGATACTGATATTATATTTGCTGGTAAAACATTTTCAGTTGAGATTAAAGCTACACCTAAACCGATGAACAGCAAATTGATTTATCCTTTACATAAAGGAAAAAAAGATAAACAACCAGATATATTCTTGTTAGTATGTCAGATAGATGAAGACAAACATTGTATAAAAGGTTTTACGACATCTGATAAAATATTAAACAATGTAGATGAATCCCTGCCTTCTAAAGCATATTCAATCCACGAAAAAGACTTAGAATCCGATTTAAATAAATTACTAAATAAACTTGCGAAGGAGAGCAAATGAGTTTCGAAACGAGTATTCCTATGCCTAAGAAGGCAGAGCCTGCAACCGGTATCTTTATCACACACGAACAAGCTAAGGCTGTTAATGTAATGATTGCTGCAATTACCGTAGCACATAAACAAGGTGCTTATTCTCTTAAGGATAGTGCTTATATTTATGAAAGTCTTAAATGTTTTCAATCAGATGAACAAGAAGCATCTGTAGAAGACGAAGTAGAAGGCAAAGCTGAGGAGGTGGTATCTGAAGAAGCAAGTTAATAATTAGTTGTAAAAATTCCTTTCTTTGGTTAAAATATAATATGTTGCACCTCCTTGAGATGTGATAAACTTGTCAAAGTTAAAATGTTATGGCAACGAACCCTGGCCCTAAAAAGCTGGGGTTTTTTGTTTTCGCTGTCCGCAAACACTAAAAAGCCGACTAATATGTTTAATCATATTGCCGGCCTCAATTAAAACAGCGTTAAACTGCCTATCTCTATTAGTTAAGTCCGTCTGGACGACAACCTTTATTGTATTGTTTGATTTGATGCTCTTTAAGAATGTTATATCTTAGTAAAGATGTAGCTTCTTTTTTTACTTTATCTGATAAATCTGAACTATTGATTACTTCACACAGTTTTTTGATTTCATCATATATAGTCATTTTATCCCTCTTCCGGCTCAACGTTGTCGTCGCAATCGTCTTCAACGCAGTCTTCACCTTCACAAGGCTCACAAGCAGGATCTACAACAGGCTCACCACCAGATACATCTTGGTCTCCAACCGAATCGCCGCCTTCTGCACCAGCTTCTTCTCCGCCTTGGTCTTCCGCTTGCTCTCCGCCTTCCAGGCCCATATCACTCTGTTCTTCACCTGCTTCTGCTCCTGCCTCTTGACCAGCTACAACCTCAGCATCACGGAGTTGTGGTTCTTTCTTCTCGTCTTTTTTATCTTCACAGGCAGATAAAAGCCCAAGGATTAGTATCATTACTAAAGTTAAAAATCTCATTTTTTTGCCCTTTCTAAGGTGCTGTATTGTTGATTTTATAAAAATTTTTAGATATTATATCAATTATATATTAAGATTATCAGCTTTTTGGAGACCATTCATCAACTAATTCAGGTAAAACTACATCACTTTCGTGTAATGATTTTATAGGTTTTTTACCTTTAAACATAGAAAGTTCTTCAATTACAGCATTTTGCAACTCAAAGATTTGTTGCCTTGCTAACTGAAGTTGTATTTGTGAATCTCTTAAACGTGAAATCAATGCTTGTCTATCTGCATTTGCACTTCCAAGCTTATCTTTTAAATCATCTAATTCTTCAGGGCTTCTACCGCTTGCTATCGTTATCATATGTGGTATATTACCGAATAAGACACCAAATAATCCAACTAAAACATCTCTGTTGCTCTCTTTAAAATCTACATAAGCTAAAAAGACTATAAGCATTATAATAATAGTAAGAAAAACAACAGCGAAGATCCATCCTCTTGTTTCTCTCTTTTCTTGAGCAACTTCTTTTTTATTCTCTTCTGGCTTTTTCGAGACCATAAGTCTTATCCATTTCTATATGAGTATAATATAATTGTGTTGATATAACAGTAAGCAAGAATGATATCAAACACCACTCCCATATATTGCCGTTTTTCATTTTATGTTGTCCTTGATAAAACATATTAAATAATCTACCCATTCAAACGGGCGTAATACGAGATAATCTATGTTCCAACTACTTTTCATCTGTGAAGATGATAATAAAGGCCAGAATACATAAATCCAATAACAAAAAGCAATGAATCCTAATCTCCAGTAAAAATACCAGAATATTTCAGACCATCGCTTATGTTTCATTCTTGTTTTAATTTTTTTAGCTCCACCTATTCGTTTAGCTTTTTCCGAATCTTTTGGTGGTTGTAATTGTTCTGTTATTAAACCTATAGCATAAATACGCTCAGGTTCTGATACACCTTTAAACTTATATAATCCTACAAGTGCTGAAAGTGCTTTTTTAGGTATAAATGGATTTCTGTGTCCATATTGTTTAAAAACTGTATAAGCAGCATAAGAAAGAAGTATTTGTTCTTCTCCGCATAATGACATAGTCCTTGCTGCTATGTTTTTACCTATACCTTCTATTGCTAATCTCTTTGCTCCGCCACTAACTAAACTTTGTTCTGTTTTAACTATCAGCATTTTATCCCAATGAATACCGACTCTGCTTCTAAAAGGAAACTTCTTACGTCTTAAAAACTTTTTATATTCAAAAGAAAAAGCAATAGCATCAGGCACATTACCAAAATACATTAAAGTTCCGTCTGAATTATCTAACCATTGTCCGCCGTGTTTTGTTATTAAACTCATTACAAGTTTATCGTGAGTTGAAAACCATTTAGCCGCAGCATATTTACCATTTTTTTGCACAAACTTAGTGCTCCCAATAATATCAGTTAATACTATGGCAATATCTGCCTCTATAATGTTATTATCAGGTAAGTCCATTTTTATTTATCCTTTTTATGTATATCTTCCCACCTTAAGAACAAGTAGATTATCCAACAGAAAAATACCCACCATATCCATTGTCCTGATTTAGATTTATATGTTTGATTACATCCGTCTCCACGTTCATCAAGTTCGTTTGTATGATTTTTTAACTCACTATCATCTCTTTTTATTGGTGTAAGCTCAGAATATGATTCACGATTACGAGGTTGCTCTCTGTTTAACTCTTCGAAACAATAACTATTTCCATACATAAATGGACATTCATCATCCTCGTTTAAAATCTGGTCATTATCTATATCATTGTCGCAATAATCACCTAAAAGGTCTCCATCCATATTTTGCTGATAGGGATTATGAATATTTATGCAATTATCACAAGAATCACCAACTCCATCACCATCTCTATCTAATTGGTCTGGATTCTGTATTCTCATACAGTTATCAGATGGATCTTCTATACCATCATCATCAAAGTCATCTGCGTGTTGATATGAATCTCCTAAATCTGTATTAGCAATTAATATAGAACCTCCTCCACCTCCACCGCCTCCGCTTTGCTCCGGCGTCCCACAATCGGAGAAGTTATTATCACATTCAAATCCTTGACTCCAAGAAGGAAAGATTTGTATTAAATTAATATAGCTATATATCACAACAATAGATAACCATAATAAAAACTTTTTCACAATAACTCTCCATATTCTCTGATATCCCATAGAGGCACAGATTCTTTTTTATTATTTACTAAACAAGGAAAGTAGTTTGCTTTCTGATTAAACATCTTACCAAGTATTATAACAGTTTGATTAGCATAATGTGCGCTTTTATCATTTATATAATAAGCATCACCGATTTTAATTTGTTTATTCTTCATCTTTACTCTCCAAAGGTTTATGACAAGAACAATTTACTGATAGTTCATCACATATTCTGCAAGGACAATTTTCATCAACTGGCCATTTACAATTCAATTCAAGTCTCCCACAGGGACACTTATATAATATACATCGACAATCAGCTTCTTTACACACCTCACAAATTGTTGTTTCATCAAAGAGCATATTACCCCTCTTTTTTTGTGGGTTTATCGTCTCTATCCAATATTTCTACTGCAGATGCTAAATATTTTTCTAAACTTGCAACACCTAAAACATATCCAACTGTTAAAGCTGAAGATGATACTAACATTCCTAATAACAGTGCTAATTCTGTATAGTCTAATTTTGATTTTAAATGCATTAACATATAAAACATACCACCTTTAGTAGTTATTTCAGATATTAGATATGCTAAAAACTTTTTACTCTGCAACGGAGATAATTTCTTTACTTCTTTCATTGTTATTGTCCTTTATAACTGAAATGCTGCTGTTGGTAATATTTGGAATGCTGATGGATTAACATCTTCTCTAAAGTATGTGCCAAAGAATTCTTCACATTGTCTTCTTAGTCTTAATCTATCAAATACACCTGCAGCAACAAATATATCCAAGTTAAGGTTTCTTTGTGAGTTATTATCTAAGTCTGATCCATCTAAGAATATGTTTCTATCAATATAGTCTTTATCAATATAACCTTGGAATGAGTTAAATACTGTTTTCTCTAATGTTATTTCAAAAACACCACGATCGTCTTGTGAGATGTTCCAAGGTAAAATTTCTATTGTATATTCACCTGCTGCGAATCCAGTCTCTCTGCCTTGTGCTTTATCTACTGCACCATTAAAATAACTTGAGCCTATTTCAGCCAACTTTAATTGTGTTGCACTGTTTGGGTCTTTACTAACAATAAAGAAGAAACGTCCATTACCATCAGCACCTGTTATTTTACAATATCGTTGTATATGTGAGCAATTCCAAGCAGATGAATCTAAAGGTGCTGAAACTATACTTCCAGTTATATTAACCTGTTTAATAAGATTTATTTTCTTTAGTAGTTCATAAAAATACTGAAATATAACTTGCTCAGAAGCTCTTTCATTAAATTCTACAAGATTAAATGCTTTTAACCATTCTTTTTCTGTAATATGTGCAAGAGGTTTATAAAAACCATTGTTTTGGACTTTATAGAAGTTATCTATTACGTTTATTTCTTTATTTTCAGCAGCAACTCTAACACGTTTTTCAACTTGCTTGTATAAACCAGTTACTCCTGTAAAGGTATTATGTGTTTTACCTGTATAATTTAATATATGTCCATCATCTAAATGCAAAACACCGACTTTTGGAAAATCTATTGTTGATTCTACATTTAAAATTGTTTCATTTGTGTTTGTTATATCAGTTGTAAGGGTATAATCAGAATTATCCACGTTATTAAAGTTTTGTCCGACTGAATGTATTATCTTAGAAAGATTACTTTCATCACGTTTTCTATATTGAGTATCTAATTTAACAGCATCTGTGCGTTCAGAAACATTCCAGTAAGAAGGACATTGTGATTTAATTGATAAAGTTTTATCATTTCTTAATCTATGCACAACTTTTAATGTATCACCAAACTCAAAGAATTCAACTCTACCTTGTCCGTAAAATATTCTTAGTTTATAATCACCTTGCTCCATCACAGGAGTGCATAAAGTTAATGATTTACCAGTTATATCAGTAAATAGCTGTGTTTTATATGAAGATAAACCACTAAATGCATCATATTCTCTTCCACTTACGTCTTCAGATATGAATTTAGCAAAGAAAGGACCGATAGGTTTCTCAAATTGTGGTGCCGGTATATCAAAAGTATCAAATAATTGCTCAAATGGACCTCTTAATTGTAAAACTTCTCCACCATTATCAGGTAATAATAAATCTTCTTTGCCAAAAATATTAGCTAAAACATTATCGTGAGGATCTCCAAAGAATCTTTCTTGATTATGTGCGTATGTATTACCACTTGCATCCGTTATTGTTTGAGGCGCACCGAAGCCACCTCCTACAAACTCTGCTGAAGTTGCTAAGTTGAATGTTGTGGGTGAGCCAAATCCAAGCTCCAATCCATCTACGTCAAAATGTGCCATTAAATTACCTCACTTTTATGCTGTTTATCTTTTTACGATGTCGTTGAGTATTTATACCTCTTTTTATAAAAGATTTAACTGGTATAAACCTCGTGGCTTCTATTAAACCATTGCTACGTTAGCTTCTAATTCGAATTGAACTGAAATCATTGAATCAGCGTGTCCTGTATTAGGTATGTTAGTAATAACAACGCCTATGTATTCACCATTAGCAACAGTTGCTGAAGTTGTTTGTCTGCTTTGACCTTGACCTAATGTGCCACCACTACCACTGCTATTTGTAATAGAGAATGGAGAGCCAAGTTGTGTCCAAGTATTAGCAAGAGCTGCAGAATCATTAGCAGCTTGCACTAAGCACATAGTCAAGGTTGAGTTCATCATTGACCCAACCATTATATGACTTTGCTTAAGAGTAATTGAATTGCCTGTGCAGTTTCTTGCCCAATATATACAAGCTTGTGAATCAACCGGATGAGATAGATTACTACCGCTGAAAGATGATACGGAATTTGTTCTTGTAATACCAGCAGTTGAATAAACAACTCTGTGTGTAGGACGAGCAAAATCTAAAGATGTTACTGTTGAACTTTCAAGTGTTGCAACCATTACATCGTTTGTTGTAGCAGGCTCTGAAGGTAATAATATAGTATGTGCAGCACCTTGTTTTGTCTGTGTTGATAAGGTTAGTTTATCTCCACTGCTATCAAGGATTGTTAATTTACCAGCTGTAGAAGCTGTTGTTGCACCACAGATAACTTCATCTGAGTGTAGTTTGATTTCACCTGAAACACCATTAGAGTTATCACCAGCAGTAAATAGAAGCTTACCAGGAGCACCACCATCACCTAAAAGAGCAAAGTCTTCTAACATAACGTGTCCCTGAACTATAGCAATATCACCTATTGTTACGTCATCAGAGAAGTTTCCGTCTAATGCATAAACATTACCATATCTTGCAGTTGATGACCCTAAATGAACGTTAGTTGAAGCAGGATCCAAATCATATGCAGCATCTATAAGTAATTGATTACTTCCATTAGAAGTTAAACCATCAATACCTGCAGCAGTTAAATCTGCTTCTAACTGCCATCCACCCGCTGATGAATCATATTTAAGTATTTGATTATCTGCAGGAGAGCCACTGAAATGAGGAATACTGAAAGTGCCATTTAATTTTAGGACGTTTGAATCTGTGCTTAAGCTATCAGCGCCTAAATATAAACTCCCATCTAAATATACGTCTCTTACAGCATTTGATGTGCTTCCTATATCGAAAGCATTGTTTGTTGCTGGTATAAAGTCATCACCAGTTGTAATAGACCAGTTAGCAGCTTGAAATCCATTAGAAGCATCTGCTAACTGTATTTGAAATTGATTACCAGCAGAAGCAGATCCTCCTCCGCCTAATGATAACTCAGAAGCTGATTTAGGAACCCAAGCCCCTGTCCCACCTTGGTCGTCTGTTGCAGCAGGATTCCAAGCTAATAAGTCATTAGTTACTGGTGTATGAGTTGCTGTATCAACGTCCGCTAACTGAGTAATTGAGCTTTCATTCATTTTTTCTAATGCAGCATTTTTAACGTGATTTCTTAAAGTGTTTGTTTGTGCTCCAGTTAGATTACCATTAGCTGAATTGTTTTGTAAAACATTTGATAACTGCTCAGTTGTTACTGCTAAGAAATCATTACCGCTTGTTGAATCACCTGGTCCTGCAACCGTTGCTATTTCAGCTGCTGTTGCAATCTCAACGTCTCCGCTTGCTAAGAAAGTAGCAGGAACGCTATTTAAGTCTTCAACAACTTCAACCAACTTCCAGTATTGTGGATGCCAATTACGTTGTGATTTCGAAGGCTTTTCTAAATCTTTCTTTGTGCTTTCAACTCTGATATCAAAAAATGAATTGAGTGGAGCCTGAAGAGGATTAGTTGTTGAGCTTTCATTAGTAGCAAGGTTAGTTGCTATACAGAATACTCTATAAGAACCCCATAAATCTGCTGCTATTGAAACAGAAGAGCCAACCAATGCTGAAAGTGTTGCTGTTGATGAAGGTGGCTTATCAATAATATGCCAACTAAAATTAAATGATGCTCCACTATCACCGCTATCAGTCCCTACTGCTGTTAGTGTTATTGTTTGAGGTAAGTTTTCTTGTGATATAGGTTGAGCTACATCAGAAGATATTGCTATTGTTACTGCCATTTTATATGTCCTTTATGATAAATAGTTTGGATCTTCAAGCTCAAGCTGAATCTGAACTGCGAATTTATTGTCTGCTGAATTTTCGAATGAATGCCAATAGAACAAATTGTTAAATGCTAACTTAAACGCTGCAAACTTTGTATAAGGAACGCCAGTTGAATCCATACCTTTAGCTGCTTGGATTCTATTTAAACTGGCATTACTGTAAATTACTGTATCATCACCACTTATTGCCGAACCATCGTTTGGAAGCTTTATGTAAGAGAAAGCACCTCTATTAGGTTGAGTGCCACTATTATTATTAGTATTAGAAATAAATCCGTTTGTTGAACTTACTGGACCACCAGCTTCTGTAGTTATGAAATTAACATTTAAGTTTCTGATACAATAACCAGCAAATGAGTTATTCATACTAACGATAACTCTTGAGAATATTTGTTTTCTCTGTAATACTGTATATCCACCTGAGTTTGAGAATGCATTTTTTGATGGAGCAACAGTGTTTGGGTCAGAATCAAATTCATCTGCCCAAGAGTAGTCTAATGCAACTGCAAAGTCTGCTATTTCATTTCTATCATCATATACCATTGTTACTACAGGAGAAGACCCTGTAAAGTCATAAACAATTGTTCCTGATGCTCTTTTTATTTTATTTGAATTTTTTATGTTTGATGATGAAACTTCACCTATTTCATAAGTTAATCCCTGAAGAGATTTAGCAGGTCGAGCATTGTATGCAAGTAAAGATGTTGCTTGAGAATCAGATTCACCATAAGAAACAATACGATTTAATTGTCTTTCAAGTTTCTTAAAAGGTGTATTAAAACCTAATCCTTCAGTTCGTGTTGTTGAATATCCACCAACTGCAGCATCTCTGTTATTTGCAATGTTAGGTAGAGTTGAATCATCAAATTCAATTTGTGGATAAGTTGTATCGTAATATGACGCAGATTTAAACTTACTTGGTATAAATGGTGATCCACTGTTTGATGTGGATATATCAGCAGTTGCAACGTGTCCTATACGAATCGGATAATAACCTTCACTGTTTTGCACATTAAATGCTGATGCTGTGTTTGCAATAAACTCAATAGAAGATTGTTGTCTTGTGTTAATAACTCTATTTGTTGGAGCATTATCAACAAGAGAAAAGAATTCTCTGCTTTCTGAATCTGTGTTTTCATATTTTGGATAAGCATAGAAGTATATACCACCGGGATCTGCATTGCCGGCCACAAGTGTTTGATGTGTTGCATATGCTGCACTTAAATCAACCTGTAATAGAGCATTGTCAATATCAGTCTGGTCGAATGATAAAACATCATTCTCAACTGTAAGAAGCTCCATAGAAGAAAATCTTGCAACTCCATCGACAACACCTAAACAAGTTATAACACTTGTAGGTCCGCCTTGAGGTATTGAAGATGCTCGGTTTGTATTAACAGAATTAGCAAACGATTTTAGCTTATTAAGCACACCTTGTTGAAGTTCATTTGCATCCTTTAAATCAAACCTTTGTAATGTTTCAAATAATATCTTTTTAATCATTATAGTTT
>Ga0098048_1000474_pt1 | contig 19278 bp, 10 predicted proteins | sample 13_taG_FD_75052 | JGI IMG/M metagenome (GOLD analysis project Ga0098048, IMG submission 75052) | Marine viral communities from the Subarctic Pacific Ocean - 13_ETSP_OMZ_AT15268 metaG | ecosystem: Environmental > Aquatic > Marine > Oceanic | place: Pacific Ocean | collected 2015-01-16 | reverse complement strand
TTGCTTGGCACAAGGTTTTCCAGAGTATTTCCCACCCAGTTGAACCCAACCAGGCTTGCCATCACTAGACTTACTCTTGCCAAACCAGTCACGCAGAGAAGAATCACCACTTTTCGATTCACTCACTCCTCCGTTGGATCCACCATTACCACCACTAGACCCGTTACCACCATTGCCATTACCATTGCCGTTACCATTACCATTTTTGTTCTCATCATCTACGGAGTGACCGTTTTCTTTACGAAGATAACCTGCACGACCTACTGCCTTAAATCCTTGAGGGATTGGTTTACACTTTTTATCAGTGTAGCAATAGTATTGTCCAGCCGGACATTTACCGTTTTTCTTCATGCTAGCGTGAGTTCATAGATATATTTATAAGATATTATCCGTCTAATGCCATAGTAAGACCAAGAGTCATACCAGGTAGCGACTGCCAGGATGTGCCATCATAGAACTCAAGTTTTAATGAGGTTGTATTAAAGATAATGGCACCTTGTGAGAAAGATCCAGCATCCCTATCAGTTGTTGTATATAAGGGTGGATAGAACGCAGTAGAAGCTTTTAAGGTAGCAGCAGTAATAATACCAGTGGTATTAATAGAAACTGTTGTGCCAATACCAACTGATGCTTCTTTACCGGCACTATCTTGGAAAGTAACTTCGCCTTTACTATCTTGTTTAATTGCGATAGTTGTTGCTGTACCGATAATAATTTCATCAATACCTGAAATTTTCCTTGCATTTGGATCAAGAGTAATTGACCCTGTACCAATTGTTAAAATTCCAGTGACTCTTGCATCACCATTTACAACCAGGTCTTCATTATAAAAACCAGTATCAACACCAATATGTACTTTAGTAGCAGTAACTACACCAACTGCATTGATGCCACCTGCTAAAACATTAATTCCAGTTCTTGCAGTTACAATACCAAGAGAATCAACATTTTTTACATCTTCATATGTGATTGTTCCAGCAACGTTGACGTTTGTTGCTTCAATATCACCTGCAACGAATAGTGCAACACCCGACTTAGCAGTTGTAGTTCCAATACCAACATTCTTAGTAGTGCTGATTCCAATGGTGTTAGATGCCCATGTTCCACCTGCACCAACACCACCAGCTTCTTCTGGTTTCCACTTATTTGATGCGCTATTCCATTTAAGAACATATCCATCCTCTAATCCTGAGATATCTACGTCATCAAGGTCTTTGATGAATCCCGCACCACCACCACCGATAGATCCAAGTTGATATTGTACTCTTTCTACAAATCTTTTGTAGTGTAGTTGTAGTTGCTCAAGTGTTACAAAATTTTGATCCAGTGGAGTAAGTGGGTCTGGATTTTCTGTATCTGGAGGATCCATTCCCAGAGGAACATTAGTCTCTGCTAAAAGTTTTTGTTCCTCTTGTAGTTTATTTTGAGAAGACTTTATGTCCTCAATAATTTTATAAAGACCTTTGATGTCAGACTTTACATAATCAATATCTTTATCATAATACTTAACTTCTGGAAGTTCAGAGATTTCTTCCTTTAACTCAGTAAAATACTTGAGAAGTAACTCATCAGTTTTTACACTGGTGTAGTTAATTTCCTTTAGTTCTTTGTCAAGGTTTTTCTTGAGTTGATTATATTCTCCAATAATTTGTTTCTTTAGTTTGCGATCATCATCTTTAAATTCTTTATGGTATTCCCATATCTTTAGCGATGAAGATCTCAATTCCTTCCAAATCTTATCTTTCTCTTCGTTAATACGTTCGTTTACTTTTCCATCAAGATTAATAATATCTGAGTTAATCTTAGTAGTATTGTTAAAATATTTTGCTTCTACGTCTTCAGAAAGTTGTTCTATATCATATTCAATCTTTCCTCTTAACCCCTCAATTTTATCACTAACTTTTACAAAGTCATCATCGATGACACTGAAAGTTTTGCCAATCCAAGAGAAGTCTGGGACTTCATTTATTTCATTAACCCATTTAGGGAATTTTGGAATCGATGCTTTTACCTCATCAATAGCCCCACAAATTGCCTCAATCTCCGCATCATAATATTTTACTTCTGGTAAATTAACTACATCTGTTTGAAGACTATCAATTCTGTCTTCAATGGAGTTTACCTGTTCATCATAATATTTGACTTCTGGAAGATCTTTAATCTGTTCTCTTACGAGATCAATCTGACCGCATATTGCTTCTACTTCTCTATCATAATACTTGACTTCTGGAAGTTGAGAAATCTGTTCTGCAAGATCTTCAAGTTCTCTATCATAATATTTGACTTCTGGAATGTCTGGGATGTCTTTTCTAACATCATTAATCAGACGAATTAATTCTGGAAATGGTGGGATAATATCCTTTACTTCTGCAAACGCATTCCCGTCAGCATCCTCAATAGTTTGTGTTTCTTCTTCTATCTCAATATAGTCTTCTACAGAAGGGAGTTCCTCTGCGTTCTCTTCTGTAATATAATCTTCTATTGATGGGAGACTTTCATCTCCATCAAAATCCTCATATGAGGGTAAATCCTTTGACATCTTATTAGTACATTAATACTTCGGGATTTCTCTCCCTTCCAATTTATTTAGGATCCTCATTAAGTCCATCTTTTAACATTTTTGCCAAGTCTGCAGTAGACCCAACGAACAGAGCGTTGTTGACGGTTGATGGTCCTTTGATTTTATCCTCTGCTTCTACGTCTTTAAGTTTCTTCTGAAGATCTAATAGTTTATCCGTAGCATCAGCAACGTTTTTAATTAACTGACCTGCAACTTCATATGCCCTTGGCATTTCACTTTCTTGTGCAAGTTCAAGAACGCCGTTTAATGCTTCTTGACCTTTCTCGATTATAGAGTAAAGATTACCTCTAGTGTATTCATAATCTTTTTTGATATCATCTACACCTTCTCTTACTTTTTCAATTTTATCTTTGATTACTTCTGGTTGAACAATATCACCCGAGTCCGAAGTGTCAAAAGTCTCATTGAGTTTGTTAAAGTTTTTTGTCATAACCATTAGAATGCACCATCAAATCCAAAGTCGTCTCCAGATTCAACTAATGCATTATCAGCAGTAGTGATTTTCTTAATGTCTGCGCCATTGACATGAATTGCTGCTGTTGTATTATCTTCTCCGCGTCTAACTGTTAATTTATTACCACTAATGGATTTAATGTAAAGTTCCTCAGCACCAATATTAATATAAGTATTGGCGGTAAGTCCACTGGCATCAGCAACTTCAATATAAACTGATTTAGCAGTAATATCTCCCGCAAGAGTGGTTTCAATATCTCCTGTATAATTTTTGATTGCTCTTGGTGTAGCAGAGTAAGTATATTCTCTAGTTGCACTTGAGGAATCTGAACCAGTAAGATAACTGACAGTTGCTTTTTTGATAATATCTTTGGAAACCTTGGTAGAAGGTCCAAACATATAAGTTTTTGCAGTAAATCTTAAAGTATAAAGAAGAACTCTTCTAGAACTAAAGTCTCCTTCATATTCGTCAGACATTGTAATATTTTCTAATACTACAGGAATATCTCTTTTCTCTTGTAATGCTTCTACTAATTCTACAGATAAATTATATGCTGGTTGGAAATATGGGAGAATCTGTTCTACAATTTGAAGGGCATCATCATTTAGTTTAGTCATGATGCTTAACTCAAATGCCATGTTGTAGGGAACTGGCATGTAAGATTTCTTTGTTTCAGACCCATCATTGGGATCCTTTACTTTAAAGGTTTGAGTGGTTGTTACTTTTCTAGCAGGATCATACGTTAATCCAGTAAATTCAAACGACATCCTTGGCAGTGTAATAGCAAAGGGTTTATTTAAATCTGGAGACTGCTCTAATCTTGCAAGAAATTTTTGAGTAGGACCGTATGCAAGAGGAACCTTGATAACACTAAAAACATCATCATCAGAATCAGACTTCTTAATTGAAATATCGTTAAAAAGTGTACCAAAAGATATGATAGTTCTTCTCAATATTTCGTTGTAAAAATATTCAAACATAGTTTAATCCTACAAATCTTGACACTATTGTGTGTTTTTATTTAGGGAATACCGAAGGGATTCTGTTCTGAGAAATCTAATATAGAATCTGCTTCAGTTTCAATGTTGATATTATCGGCAAATCCATCATCAGCAGGTTGAACATCAACAACTCTAAGTTCATAAGAAGCTCCTGATGTAGAACCAACGATATTTTCTCCAACAGAAAACTCTCCATCAACAGCTCCAAGTTCAAGATTGTTAGTTGTCGCATTCCAAACCCTGACCCTACCTGTTGTTCCACTAACCGATCCAGTAACAATTTCATTGAAGGAGAAAGTTCCAGATCCGCCAGCACCAGAAGAGGAAATAGTAACGGTTGGAGTAAGTACGTATTTATTTCCTCCATCGGTTAGTCTGATACTAGTTACCGTTCCTGCTGCACTAATAACAGATACTCCTGTAGCAGTTGCTACCCCAACTACTTGGTCAATATAATTCTTATCACCAACAGTATTGGAAATAGAAACAACGGGAGGGGATAAGTATCCACCACCACCAAACGTAACTGCAATTCCTGTAACAACACCACAGTTTGCTGTACCAAACTCAAATACGGATGTTGCGATACCAACATTAGTTGCCGCATTGTTCATGAATATTGTATTTGACTCAACTGCGGTAACAAAAGTATCTGTCGGTATAAAATTATATAGATCGCTATAACCAACACCGAGTCTTACTCTATCACCAACTATAATATTTGTAGTTGTGACACCAGTAATTGAAGTAGATCCAATACCAAGTGTTCCCTCAGTTTTGATTGAAGTAGACCTTATAGTTGCAATGCCAAGTGCTCTAAACTGCTCATCAGCACCTGCGGGAGACCCAATAGATACCGTTGGAGTTGTTAAGTAACCAAATCCACTATTTCCAATACTGATGGTGCTTACAGTGCCAGCAACAGATACAGTAACACTAGCAGTTGCCTGTACTGGTGATGGATTTCCAGAGAACGAGATTGTAGGTGCTACTGTATATCCAGCACCAATTGTTGCTCCTGTTCCCGTCGCCCAAGAATCTGAGATATTGAAGGATACTGCTGTAACAATACCGGTTATTGGATGAATTGTTGCAATACCAACAGCAACTTGAGTTGGAGTATTTGTTCCAATACCAGTTCCAATTGTAACAGTAGGTGCAGTTGTATACGCTCTACCAGTGGTACTAAATGCAATAGAACCAGGATTAATCGATGATCCTGCAATTCCTATAGTTGCAGATGCAAAACTAAATCCTGGATGAGAAATCGAGACCGATGGTACACTAGTGTAGAATTTACCTCCCGTTGTTAATCCTAGAGTTTCTACTGTTCCTCCGGTTTGTGCAAGTTCATCAAGAGTTGCTGTTGCTTCTGAGGCATTTCCTGTTCCAGTCGGTAAAGCAAATGTGACTGTTGGTGCAGTTGCATAGAATACACCTCCAGTTGTTCCTCCAGGGAATAGATAGGCAGTTGCTCCTATACTTACTGGCGCAGATGTAACACTAACGCCACCACCTACTATAGGTGAATCTAAAATTGCAGTTGCTGCTGCACCAACATGTTTTGGTCTACTAAACGTAACTGTTGGAGGTGCAGAAAACCCTCCACCAGAATTTGATAAAGTTACCGCACCAACACTTCCTATTTCGGCAAGAGTTGCTGTTGCAGCTGCACCAACACCGTTAGTTCCACCGCCACTGAAAGATACAGATGGTGCTATGGTATAACCTGCACCTGAATTAACGACGTTAACTGCCTGAACAGACCTATCTTTAGGATTAACATTCAAATTACATACATTAATTCCACCAATCATGGTAGCAATACCTACAGCAGTTGTTCCCCCTGCTGGAGCGGAAGACACGCCAACTGTAGGAATGCTACTATAACCACCACCTCTATTTGTAACAGTGAAGAATCTTACACCACCCTCAAATATAGATGCTGTTGCTATGGCACTTGAAGCAGATCCTACAAGGGTAAGTGTTTGAGTTGGTCCTTGAATAGTATTAATACCATCATCAGTTAGACCATCATAATTTTCACCAATTAAATTATTATCAACATCCTCAACACCAGTTGCAATAACCTCATCCTGAAGTCTAAAGAGTTCACAATACAACTCATAAACGTAAAGGTTTTGTAACTGATAATATGGTTTAGCGTATTCTACATCTTTAATTTCATAAATTCTATCATCAAGAGGGAACCAAATAAGGTCTCCTCCTTTGGGTCTAGTCGATAGTTTTACGTTTGATTGATCTTGAATTAAAGGAGTTATATAGGTTTCAAATCGGTCTCTTGAAATAATCAATCTCACTTCATCTTGAGATTGAATACCAAACTTAGATAGTATATTACCAGCACCAGAATATTGGTCGTAGTTATCGATATATGCTTCTAAAGGAAGCGCAATATCAAATTTAGATTGAACTACTTCTCTAATGACAGTATTTTCTGTTAGATATTTTCTGGGTAGATAAAATATATCCACTCCATATGTTCTCAACTGTTCATTAATTAAATCTTGGACAAGATTTTGCTCACCAGTAGTACCTTGTGTAAAATATGGATTAAGCATAATCTTACCCTATCATATCTAAAGGTGGTAATTCATAAGTATTGGACATCTGCTCCTTTATCTTATCCAACTCTCTTTCTGCATCATCATAAATCTGTCTGCCATTCAGTTCAATTCCACCTGGAAGTTTTACCCCTTGGAACTTAATTAAGTTTTGACCCCACTGTCTTTTTATTAAAGCAGTAAGATATCTTTTTAAAAATGAATCATTATAAACTCTTGCAAAATCATTTGGATCTAAAAGTCTCCAACAATCAAGTATAATATATTCGTCTTTTTGTACATTACCCCAATCAATATCCAAATACAATCTATCTTGTCTCTGATTAAATCGTATTTGTTTCTCTGTATTTAATAGAAAATCAATGTCCGAAAGATATGTTTTTGTCATTGCATATGACAACATTTCTAATGAATTGAAAAAATATAAGTCATTTAAAAATAACTGATACTTTAGACTAAACATTCCCCCAGATATTGTACTGTTATCAAATCTAAAAACTTTATTGATACCAATTACTGCTGGCGGAACTTGAATATAATTACTATTTTCTTCGTATGAAAATGTTACACTAGCTCCATCAATATTAGAACTTGCGGTTGTAGTCACAATTCCTTCAGTACTACTACCACCTCTCGCTCTACCTCTATCTATATCATCTTGTGTTACTTTATACTTTAAGTATGTTTGAACTACACCATCAAAGTGTCTCTCATGAAATAACTGCAGGGCATCATCAACTAGATCATCTATTTGCTCATCGGCAACGTTGATTTCTAGTACTGGTGCTCCCAGTTGTCTCTTGCAATAGTTAATTAAATCTGCTCTACTTGCTGGTTGCGCCATTTATTCCACAAGTTTCCTAAGTGTATTTAGGGTGCTGCTGATACTGGATTATAAACATATATATTGCCATTAGCAAGAGGATAATAAGTTCCTCCTGCGGCAACAATTACATCATATACATATCTACCTTCGGTTAAACTTCTGGTAGATGTAGAATTAAGTGAAAGTTTTATTTTACCATCATAAGCACTAGTGAACCCAACGGTAAAGGATGCGGTAATTCCAAGTGTTGCTCCAACAGCAACGCTTTTAGACATTGCTGCTGATCCTGTGTATCCAGTAAGATCAAATGCCGAGTTTGACGTTGTATAAACGTTTAGATTTGCATTAAAATCTGAACCACCTTGAATAGTTAGATTTGCTCCATATGGTACACCAGAGTCGGGGTCAAAAGTAATATTTTTAGATGGCATCTGGAAGTCCTATTACTGACATTGTTTCTTGCTGTTTGTAATAAAGTTTTGCAAAAGACTTTGCAATATTTTTTAACATATCGCGATCATTACAATTATCTATATCAGTTGCAATCTGTTGATATGCAAAACTTTTAGATAAATTTTTCAATTCAATTTGATCGGGATCCATTTAGTAACTCCTTTAGTAAAGATTTAATCTCGTCAAGTTCACCTTTTACATTAGCAAGGTCTTGCTCTATTGTATGTACTTTTTGATTCTTTTCATTCTTAACACTTTTAGTGGAAAGATACTGAGAATAATCTAAACCATTTACATTAACAATTGCATTGGTTTCAGGATCTCTTGCGAGATCCTTATTTCCGTCCAGTTCGTAGAAATCCATATTATGCTAAAGCTATTACCCTCAATTCCTTAATTCTAGGAACATAACACTGATTATTGGATGTTAGATTTAGTTTTACTCTGTAAGTTTTAAACGAGGGTAAATTATCGATAGAGAATGTATATTCTCTATAATCCACAAGAGCAGAATCATGAGCCAGAGTATTAGACTTAACTATGAATACATCTGGTTGACCGTTATTATTTTGTGGAGCAATTACCTGACCTCTAGTATTAAGGTTAGAATAACCTGGGAATGGTGAGAAGGTTGGTTCAAATCCAGGTTCGTTTGCTACAGAGTAGAATGCTCTAATGTCTGCATCAATATTGATATGAGCAGAAAGTATAATCTTGATAGAAGATGCTGAATTTTCCAATACAATTTCCTTAGAAATATATTGACATGCTGTGGGATCTTCTTCAATACTATCTACTCTAGAATCAGTTGCATAGTTTGTAACAACATTATTTACTCTGTTTGATGTAAGTACAGCACTTACTCTCTGAGTATCAATGACAGGGGTAAGTCTTGTATCAACAGTGTTCAAGAACATCCTCATGTTCATTGATTTAGACCCAGGAACTGTAGTTAAGTTTGCATCTTCATTAATTTTAGATGCAATCATTCTTGGAGAATCAAAATAATTCTTCTGATTGATAATGATATCACTAAATCCTGCATTTAAGAAAGGAACTTCTGTTCCACTGAAACTCGCAGATGTAGTAGTTCTTAGTTCAGCATTAATAGATGTTCCAGGAACTGTCATATTATGTACATTAGGAGTAATCAGTTCAAATGGCATATTCTGAGTTGCTCTAACCTTTGTACCACCTGTGGATTTAGAGCGATTGAGGAATAACTGAGGGAATCCAACATCAGTATTTCTAGCAGTTCCAGTGTTTGCACTCATGTCGAGTTTAATTTTATAAGAATCGAATGTGAATGGATTAGATTCCGTTACATCTGCTAGAGAATGCGTCCTGTTAATTCTGTCAAGACTTACACCAGACAATTCATACTTAAATACAGGAGTTCCTGCTGGATACGATTTTGGATTGCGACCTCTTACAATATTTCCACCAATAGTGTTTCCAGTTACATTAGTGTATGTGATTATTTCATCACCAATAAGAAGTAAACCTGAGTTAGTTGTTCCAACTCCGACATTCTCAAATGTAGCAAATGTTGCACCAAGTCCAACCGTAAGACCTGATGTAGAGTCTGATGGATACGCTACAGAGAGCGTTGTTGGTTTGATGTCAGGTTTTACTCCAGAAAGTCTAACATCATTTTCAGTGAAATACATTCCATGATTTTGATGACTAATATTCATGTGCAGACCATCGTTAATAGTAACAATAGATGCAATTTGAACATCTCCTCCTGGAGCACCTGGAAGATCGTTATTTAATGTCTTGGCAACTCCAACACTATCGAAGTAGTTCATTGACTTGCCACCACCAACAACAAAATTGCCTTGAACATTATCAAGAATAAGTTCGTTTGTAACTCCTATTCCAGTTATAGTGAGTTTGGCATCTCTACCGATAGTGGCAATGCCGATAGTAGAAATTCCAAGGACATCTCCAACTACATAACCAGAACCTCCAGCAGTAATGGTTGCTCCAGAAGCAACGATACCACCATTAAGGACACTAATTTCTGCAGTTGCACCTCTACCACTACCCGTCAGTGTGATGAGGTTCACCCCAGCGAACGTATGAGAACCATCAGCAGGCGTATAACCTATACCAGGGTTAGATACGCTAAGAGTCCCTGTCACGGATCCAGCAGTGCCTACAAGGTCTCCTGTAGCGTTGGTTCCATCTTGGAAGAATGTATTTCCAATTTGATATCCAGAGTCTCCAACAGTTGTTCCCAGACCAACTCTGATTTTTTTAGATGCGATTGAAATAGGATCGGGAAGTAACTTGGCAATCTGAGCATTTCCTTGCGTGAGTTCTGGACTGTAGAACTCAACACTTCCACTTTCTATGAAATCTGCTCTATACAAAGTAAATTTAAGATCTTCCCACTGACTTGGTTCCCAAGTAGTATTGTTTTGAGATTTGAATAGTGAACCAAGATATGGTTGGTTAGAGATAAACGTGTCAGTTAATAAATCATTTTCACCAATTCTAGAAATATATACAGTATACTTAGTAGAGTTGGATGCTAAACATATCGCATATTCTTTACCACCTTCAACATAAACAGGTGATTTAAATTGAACGTTTGTAGCAATAGATCCGTCAGAAGAAGTTTCAATATCCGATGGGTCTAAAACAATCTCAGAACCAGGAAGAATTTTAGTAGTTGGGAGACCATTGTCCATAGATCTCAGTTGGAAGACAACTGGGACATCCAAATCATCAACTGTTCTGAAGAACACATCACAACTGGTTAAGAAGCAACCAGTTTCGTCTTCAACTAAGAAAGATTGTGCAAGTGGGTCATACCAAGTAATGATTGTTTGAGTTCTTTGTTGCGTACTGACTACATTAGAGTTAACTACTTCTGTACCAAGAGTTTGCTCCACGTTTCTATCTTGGAATTCTCTTCTTTGTTCTATCCTTGCGTTTCTAATAGAAAGGATATTTTCTTGAACCGTTTCTAAAGTACCAGTAGAAGTAAATGCTTCTTCTGCAATAGTAGATGCTAAATCCTGATTGTTATCAATATCATTTACTAGAGTAAATGTTTTTGTTCCCGTTTCAAATTTAGGGAAGTTGACATTATTTGGATCAGGAATGAAAAGGCTACCAATAATAGTAGATGACAAATCAGCAATGAGTCTTACATCATCTAAGGTGGCTTGTGCTCCACTTGTTTCTCCAACAAACGTCATTCCTGTCTGAACATGCCCAAAATAACTACCTTGGGGTTGTTCCGAAAGAGAAAGAGTGTCAACATTTAAAATTGTTGATGTTGATGAATATGAATTTGCAAGTGGGCGATTAGTATAAGGATTTTCCCGGAAAGTTTTTGTTGGACTATCGTAAGCACCCTCTCTATGATTTGACTGAGCAACTCTAAAGGTAATTCTAGGAGAAGTCTCATTAGATTCTTCAGAAAGACCTGTTCTTACAATTGCCCCAGTTACAGTTTCTCCAACTTGGAATGTTCCACTATTCATGGAAATTTCAAGTAGTTTGGGTACACAATACCTGGTAACATCTACCCCATCAAAGAATGCATACAATCTTGTAAGGGGTTTCATTTTTTTAGAAACAAATTCAATGTTTCTAGATCTCATATTTGCAATCAAATCTCTACTGATAGTTCTGTCTCCTAGAGAATTGGTATCAAATTGTTCAGTAACAATAGTTCTAGTTCCATCTCTAGATTGAACACCACTTTGAACTCTACTTACAAGAGTTTCTTCAATAACCTGATCAGTTACAGTTCTGGTGCTTCTACTAATTCTAGCTCTACCACCAGGTCCTTGACGATGAATGGTGTTTGGTCCATTATTAATAACTCTTCTCCTAGTGGAAGTTTCATCTGTAATGCCACCCCAGTTAGTTTCCCAAGAATCCCAAAGAATTGGACCAAACCCAGTTTGAGGGTCAATTTCCCCATTTGCTACAAGTGCATCAAAAGTTCGATTATAGTCACCTTCTTGCTGGATAGTTTTTGCTTCTAAACGAGTTGTATCCACCCAACTATCAGTTGATGGAGTTAACTCCATGGTTCCATTCCAGAAACTAATAAGGAATGGAGTAACACTTTCAGTTCTAGTTGCAAATGCTTGAGTAATATATTCAACTTCAGCATAATCAAGAGTTAGGACATCATCTCCTTTTCTTACATTATTACCCTCAATAGCAGCAACACTAGAATCTGCATTAGGGTCTCTGTCAACAACAGGACCAAGAATCATGTCAACCGAATTGGTATAATGTTTTGGTCTAAGTTCGTTATACTTTATATCAATAGAATTCTTAATATCAAAAGTATCATCTTGTGTTTGGAATCCAGAGAAATTATCTACGAAGAATCCTGATTTAAATCTGTTTAAACCTTCTGAATCAGAAACAAATAAGTTTGCAGTTTCTTTCTCTAATAAAGAAAGAGTAGTATAATATTCAAGACTTCTAATTCTATCTTCAAGTCTTTTGATATCCTGCATACGATATCTCTTATGCTGGTTAAATGCTAGTTTTGCGTCACTAACATTAAAGAGATATGGCGGCAATTCTATAGTACAAATTTCAATTGCATCATCAATAGGATTTGGGTTTACCGGATCATCAGAAGGAGTTCCATAAACAACCTGAAATCTTCCATCTTTAGAGAGGAAAACTCTATCAATTCTTCCTTGATAGTAATCAACATCAGCAGTAATAGCTTCGTCAGACGCTAAAATATGCTGAACTGATTGTCCTGCCCCATTAAAAACTCTCCCTGCAAACTCTAATGGAGATCTAACATTTTCGGCAACACTATATTCGGAAACTCTTGGTCTCAAATCAATAATATCACTGGTTCTATATCCATTAACTGTTTTGATTTCTTCAGAATAATCAAAGTTTCTATAAGAATCTACAGTTACAATATCACCATTATCAGTTGTATCAAAATACGCAGAGGTAAAGTAAACCTTTAACTGGTTTACTGGTGCGCTGCTCTTTAGTTTTCTTTTTATAGATCCATAAGAATAAAGAGTTTCTTCTTGACCAGTTCTGAATGTGTAGTTTGAAGAAATATTGAAACTAGGTGTGGTTAAAACAGAAACTCTAGCATTAATATTAGACTCATCAAATTCAATAGTTTCGCCTTCAATGAGCACAGATTCATTTTTATAGATAAGAGAAATTGTAGATGCATCTACAATTTCAGCAACTATTGCTACAGCACCACTAGTTTGGCCAACTATTCTTTCTCCGATTAACATATCGGATGTAGTTGTGGAAGGACTAATGATGTTAAGAAGGGATACCTTAGGAGCAGAAGCGGTACTTGTATCTGCAGATTCAAAGATTCCTTGAATTGAGATAATGTCTGGAGAATTTAACGAAATTAATTGGTCTTCAACTCTAGTTCCATATGGATAGTTTCCGTAAGTAAGACCATTATTAAGTGTAGTGGTTCCAATTCCAGATCCCTGAAGTCTAGATTTATCAACAATGATAGATTTTACTCTATTTTTAATTTTTACTTTAGACTTTGGATTTGTCTTTCTTAGAGTGGCAATCAGGGTTGCTCCACTATTATCAGTTCCAAGATTTCTAATCTGCAAAGATTTTCCATCTGACGATAGTTCAAATCTATCTGAACTAAGTTGTTCAGTTTTTCCATCGGATCTGATAAGAACATATCTCTCATCATCAAAAGGAAGGAAAGTTTCATTAGTTCCTGCTTCAGCCGCAACAGAGAGTTGTTGAGATGCAATATCAACACTAATAGTTTTTCTAATAGTAATGACAGATTCAGCAATATCTACTGCTGCTGCGTTTGCTTTTGGTAAAAGGGTGTATAAAGTATTATCAGAAGATTTGGAAAGTTCTGTATTGAGAACTTGTAGATCAGTAACATTTAAGGTCGTTGCAGGTAAGAATCCACTTGCAATTCCAGAAACAGTAGCAACACCTTCAATACTAACAGTTGCAGTGCCAACACCAGTAACTCTGGCAATAATTGGGTCCTCAGTTAGTCCTGGAGTAGTATCAGTATACCTAACTAAATCATTTTCTTTGATAACTGTTCCGGGAAACAGTTGATTTGGAGCAGTAATCGTGCTAACTCCACCAGACTTGGGACTAATGGTAGCAATACCAACTGTAAACTTATTGGATTGGAGTACATTTGCACTAAAAGTATTAATTCCAGTGATTCCATCAGCAAGATCTAAAGTGTTTGAAGAACCATATACAGATTTTACGTTAGAAATTTTATTTTCAGTAACTGCAATAGCAATTCTTCCATCTTCAAGTCCATTAAAAGATAGTCTTTCATTAGCAACAAAAGTTCCCTTACTATCATATACAGTAACAGCAGTTCCTGCACTTACAGGGTGTCTTAAAAAACCAGTAGCACCACTAGAATTTCCTTTTACAAAAGTGGGGACAGTTAGAGTGTGTGACTGATTTAAAGCAATTTCAGTTGTTGTCTGTACATCATACAGTGACAAATCCCATTGATTTGTATTTGCATTAGATATACTGTAAGATCCAGATTCAAGTCTAAAGTCATATACTCTTGCAAGACCAATTTCTTTTCCTGGAGCACTTTCAGAGTTAACTCCAACTCTTTGATCTCGTAAACTTACAACGAAAGTATTACCAACTCCGACTGTAGGTGCTCTATAAACACTATTAATTTTGAAAGTTGCACCTGTATTATAAATGAAATTTTGATTTTCTAAAGTTTTTGTAGTTCTTGGTTTATCTACGTCAATATATGTTGTATTAAGAGTTTCAATTTCATACCCTTTTACATATGCTTTTCCGGGGGAAAGTTTGTAAAGAGCAAGATTATCAGTAGGAGTTACTCCTCCGGGAGTAAATTGACCTGCATTAAATATTCCATTGTTTCCAACTTGATTGTTTAGTGCCTCTGCAACAGAAACATCAAATGGTTTTACATAATAATGTCCAGACTCATCGAAAGTTCTTCTTGCTAGAATATCAGTCCAGTCTTTGTTGAGATATCCACCTGCCTGATTTGTCTGTAAAGAGGCAGTTTGGATAACTCCATTAATTACAGTTGCAAGTAGAATAAAATTATCATCACTAAAGTCATCTAAAGGTTTTTTGAATAAACTTACACTAACTCTAAGTCTGTCTGCACCAGGAGCAGCATAGTTATTAAATCCTTGAGAATTATCATTAAGTGATTCATCTAAATCTGCAGTAACGATTTCCTCATCAACGAAAAAACCAATCCTATAACTTGGAGTATTACTATATTGATCAAGAACTAAAGTTTCTCTATTAACATTAACAAAACTACCCCTAATAAAGTAAACACCATTCTCTACAGAAAAAGCGGATCCAGTTGCAGCAGCATTAGATGCTATAGTGCTCGCAAAAGCAGATCCAACAGGAATAGTCGTATTACCAAGCAATCCAGAAACAATAACTTCATTACAAGTTAATGTTTCTGCATCAAAAAATGTTTGAGTTTGATTGTTTGTTGTACTAGAACCCAAATAATTAATATAAAGGGTTATATTTCCATTCTCAGAATCTTCAGGTAATATAATACTATCAACAACAGCGGTTACACCAGATCTAACTCCAGTGATTTTTGTTCCAACTAACTGGTCTACATACGCAGATACAGGAACCCCTTGGAAATTATTATCTAATTGAATTGCATAATATAATCTAGTATATGCAGTGTTTCCAGGAATTACTTTAGCACCTTCCTTAAAAAAGTGCTGTCCAAATTTTTCAATTTGATTTTGCAGTATAGACTGAAGAGTTGTTAACTCTCTTGCCTGAACAGGATATCCAGGTTTGAATAATACCTTGTGGTAATCGTTAGCGGGATCAAAATCGTCAAAATATGGCGCTACGTTGAGATTCGTTTGTTGAGGCATAATTCTTTAGAACTGCAAAATAACTTTTATGTCTTCTTTTTGGTTTGACGATCTTGTTATAGATGGTCTGTTGTCAACGTAAATAATATTCCCAGAGTGTTTTTTAACCTCAGGGTTGGCAACACCGCTCGTAAAACTCTGACCAAGATAGTAAGTACGATTATTTATTACCGTAGATATACCAGTAAAGTTTTCATCTATATTTAAATTTGAACCAGTAGATGGAGTGATAGATACACTTCCACCTGTTCCGGGAGTTGATGTAAATTCTGTTAAATCAAATCCATACGTGGGTTGAGTTTGTGCTGTTCCAACCGTATTAAATCCTGCAACACTTCTATCTTGCCAAAATTTAAGAACCCCAGTGGTCTGGTCGTAACTAACAACTCTTCCTACAGCAGTTGATCCTGTGGATACTGTTTGGGTAAAATATGCATCTGCTGTAAAGGTTGCAGTGCTGTATCCAGTTCCTACCAGTTTAAGCGCACTTACAGCAGATGCCTTACTCAATTCCAATTTTGAGGATGAACCAAACTGATCTGGATTTTCTACAACTCCAATTCTAGATATTTGATTTCCAGTAATAAAATCTGGATTTTCATTATCATTTTCAATTCTAGAGTAGAGAAGAACATTGTATGCTCCCAATTCTCTGTAAATATCTGCACCATGTCCTCCTTGTGGAGGAATGATTACATCAAAGGTTGGTCTAGTGGTTCCTGTAGGAACTCCACCAGCAACCAAATCAATATTTCCATAAGTGTACCCAGAACCCTGATTAGAAACAATTACTTGCCCTACTTGTTGATTACCATTGATTACAATAGTACATTCTGCTCCAGTTCCATCTCCTCTAATAGGAACTCCTGTATAAGTTGCATTTGCTGTTCCTAAACCAACTCCACGATTGGTAATAGTTGCAATTTTGATGCTACCATCAATCGAGTTATCTCTAACTGCTGCATTAGTAGTTGCAGTTCCCCAATTTGCCGGAACGGGCATATATTGGGTAGACTCAAATTTTACTACCTGACTAGGTTTAATAGTATACAAATACTTCCAAATATATCCATCTCCACTAGTTCCTGCACTTCTTGGTTCCAAATCAGTGAAAGTTGGTTCATCCAAAGATGCCTTTCCTGTAGGATTGTCTGGGTCTATTCCATTGTGTAAGCAAATGTAGACTCTAAAATCACTATTCATTACAAAATAATTTGCAAGATATAATGAAGTTGACCCAGAAATCTTTGCCGTATTAGTTCTACTATAGTCATGACGATACATGTCATAAGCAGTACCAGAACTCCATGTTCTTTTCGGAACTACTTGATTTGCATCAGAACTTTCGATTTTCTTGAGAGCAATCATTGTATCCCAATAATCGTTCTCTTGATCGAAATTATCTTTAGGTGCAGGAGGATCATTATCCCAATCACTTTGATAATCTGTAGGATTAGGTAGACCAACAAAAGAATAATAAGAGTTGCTGGAATTATTCACTCCAGCAATAAAATTCTTTGCGTTTAATATCCTAATCTGATCCGTTATAATAGCAGCCATTTGACGCAGGTTTTTCTTTATTTATTAGGAGTTTGCGGTATAATTTTTAGACTTCAAGAAGTTTGTTCTAATGACTCTAGTTGAAGTAGTTATACCAGAAGTGTATGCAGTGTAAGAACTTGTGAGATCTCTTGAGGAAACATCAATTCTCCCCCAACTAAAGTCACCGAAACCAGTATCAGAAGTTGTGATTCCAGTGCTGTATCCTGAAGGAACAACGGTAGCATCAACAAACAATCTCTTGACTGTCGTTGATATTCCAACAACATCTCTCTCTAATGTCTCTACACTAGAGACCTCGTATATTCCATCAAACGTATTTCCCATACCAACGTTAGACTTCTTAATCATGAAGTAATCATTTGACTGAATAGAAGTAATTGTTACTGCAGTTCCAGCAACCACCGTGTTTCTGAGGAAAGAATCATATGGAATATGAATGTCAAAGATAAATTTAGGACCAGCAGTGGTTCCAAATCCAACAATAATACCATTATCACCCGAATAAGTATTTACACTACATGCTTCTTCGGTATGTCCTGGAGGAGATATAAGAACAGTAGGTACGCTTGTATATGTATAACCAACTCCAGGAGAGGTGATTGCAACACCAGTGACAGTTCCGCCAGCACTTATGGATACTGTACCAAACGCTCTAGACGCAGAGGTGTAACCAAAACTTACTGTTGCAGTGCTATATCCAACACCACCGTCAGATATTACGACAGAAGAAATGGTGCCAAATCCAGAAACAACTGCTGTTGCAGATGCACCAACTTTTGGTTCTTGAGCAACAAATTTAATTTTATCTTGGAACTGCAAGTTTGCTGCTTCGTTTTGAGGATTAAATAATGGTCTCAGACTATCAACATATATTGCAGTTGAACCTACGCCAACGTTTTTAATAATATATGCTGTTGGATTAATGACTGGTTCATAAAGTTCCCTATCTTTTCCTGTTGGAATACCATCAATAATCTTATCTTCAGTTTGTCTACACCAGGTAACTGGTCTTGCTAAAGTTACATCATTAGTATTTCCTGGTCCAAAGTAAGGATTTGTTGCAACATTACCAGTTGAAAGAATATTAAGAACACTTCTTTCATCTTCATCAAGACTTTGTGCTTGAGAACCTGCCATATGTTTTAGTTGTAACGTATCACCTTTCTTAACCGTTTCGATAACATCTCTAAAAATAACATCACTATCACCATTTCCTTTATAGAAAATAATGGTAACAATATCACCAATCTTTAATGCTTCAGTAAAGGTGAGCGTGCTTCCCCCGGTAAATACATATCCTGCACCTGGTTCTTGTAAAATATCATTCACAAAAATAATTAATACATCTTGGACATCGATTTTTGAACCTGGAGAAGAAACAATTGAAGTAATTGCTCCGTTTAATTTCAGTGGGAAATCTTTTCTTGCTCCATCAATGAGATCTTCAATATTATCAAGAACTTGTAAAGTTCCTACAGACCAACCTGCAAACTTATCGTCTGCAATTTGATCGACAGTAACTTGGAACTCATTTCCAGAATAAGATGATGTAGTTGGTATTCCTGTTGTTCCTCCGATTGCAACTGTTAATATAGCACCGTTTCTATAACCATATCCAGTATTATCAATTTCAAAATCAATAACGCTAGAACCATTACCAACTACAACATCGATAGTTGCTTCAGTTCCAACTCCAGCAGTAGAAGAAGAACTATAGAATAAACGCATATTGGAATATGATACGGGATCATCAAATATAACAAACGGTTGATTAGTATGTGTAAAACCAACTCCAGGATTAGTAATGGCAACTCCTGTAATATTACCATTATTGATAGTGGCAACTCCAACAAATTGTATATTACCAGTTCCGGTGCTGGAAGTTCCAACACCAACATTAACGGT
>Ga0098048_1000464_pt1 | contig 19670 bp, 32 predicted proteins | sample 13_taG_FD_75052 | JGI IMG/M metagenome (GOLD analysis project Ga0098048, IMG submission 75052) | Marine viral communities from the Subarctic Pacific Ocean - 13_ETSP_OMZ_AT15268 metaG | ecosystem: Environmental > Aquatic > Marine > Oceanic | place: Pacific Ocean | collected 2015-01-16 | reverse complement strand
TGGAAAGATGTATGTGAGCATTTAGAAGAGGTTTATGACGAAAATATAGAACAATTAGAAACGGACTAAAAAAACAAGCCGTTTTAAGAGCCATACAGGGGGGTAAACAATACTCGCCTGTATGATTATACCCTGTCATTTTGAGGATATCCTCTCATTTCAATCTGATATCCACACTCCAAACATTCCACCGCAGTACATTCAAAATCAAGATTATCAAAATTATCAGACTGATCTATTATTGCCTGTCCTATTTCGGGATCTAATTGAATACTCCAATTGATCGAGTTACATTCATTACAGGCTAAATGATATTTCTTAGGTCTCTTAAACCTACCTTTTATAATCTTTCCCATTAAAAAACTCCATCAATAACACATTGTAAAATGCTAATTGCATCAGCCTCGTCTTCTGTCTGAGGGTCTAGGTTGGGATACTTCTCAACGACTGCCTGTCTGACTACATCTTTTGAAGCTATGCCATTACCTGTTAAATGTTTCTTGATTGTTGTCACACCAACAGACCTGTATGGAATAGACATCTCCTCACAGACACACATCAAGACACCTCGTAATTCGCCATAGATTTGACCCGCATAAGTACCACTATGTCTTTGGACTAATTCAAATCCTAATTCTTCAATGGGTTCTATCTCACTAAATAATTCTATTAAATGTCTCCTCATCATAAGAGGTCTCATCCCGCCACCACTAATTCTAGCTTTAGACGTATCAAATCTGATGTGTCTGATGACTGAATCTTTCCTCCAAGCAACTCCACAAAGAGTTCCAATGTCTACACCAACTAGGGTTCCCATCTATGTCTACAATTCCAAGTGTTGTCAGTAAAAATTAATCCCGCAGCGACTTAAATTTTTAAATTTATCTTATAACAACAACATAGTCTGTTCTGATGTCTGTGTCTAGTACTTAAATTGTGACACAAATACACCCGTGCAGGTAGCACTTTTAAAACCTACAGACTTTGTAATCCATGACAGTAATGACAGTAAAGTACAGTAAAACTGTAACTAATAACTAATAATTATATTTATATATTACTACCTGTTTATATATTTACTGTACTTTACTGTCATTACTGTCAGTAGAATTCAAATTACCCCGCAAAAACAAGCACTTATCTATCCCGCTTTTACTGACAGTAAAACAAATTAATGACAGTAAAAACCCGTTTACTGTCATTAATCTAGTATTCCAAGTGAAAAAACCTCAACCAAACCACCCCAAAGTCTGATTTACTGACAGTAAAATCAAAAATAATGACAGTAAAATTATCTTACTGTCATGGATTTGGTTGTTAATTATTTTTTATTATGTATCATTTTATTATAGACTTGTTTAACAATGGAGATTATAATCTTGTAGATTGACAGAAAAAAGGAGAGAAGAAATGTACATGACTAATAAGATATTAGATTACAAAAAACCTACAGGTGGACACAGAGAGAATTTAAAACCTCAAGCTGATGGTGCCTATTGTGAAAAAGAATTTATAAATATAATTGACACACTAACAAATAAAAATACTGAGGAATATCAATTTGAACTTCCCCCTAGTGATCAACCTAATACAACTAAGCAAATTAAAGACCATTTATATAGAGAATATACCCTTGCAACTTTAACCACAGAGATGAAGATACACAAGGCTAGACAAAATCGAATGGATAATCCTATACAAAGATACTTCAATTCATCACCTCTACGAAATGCCTTTGCAAGGTGGATGGTCTATGGCTACTTAGTTAATAAGCCTTATAACATAACCACTTTATGTGATGAAATGGGTGCGGATCGAAAAACAATAAGTATTATGATTAAAGAGTGTGAAGCTGAGGGTTGGATACAAACTATTAAATCTAATGGTCAGTTATTCTGTATAGCATCACCCCCACTAGTAAATAAAATGGAAGATTATGTATCGTGGCGACAAAAATTAGCTAAAGATACAATTGGTAAAGCATTCTCTGCGGTAATGGCTTTTGAAGAATTAATGAGTATTGACACCACATCAGATAGTAAATATTCAACTGATATTTAGGTAATTAAACACCATAGTATTCCATGTCGCTCCCTGTATTATTAATCTTGACAGATTGAAAAATACAGGGAGTTTTTTTATGACTGAAATACAAACACACAAACATCCAAACTATACTAGTCTCCTTTGTGAGACTTGTGATGGTTTAGGTTTTACAATGAAAGAAGACATGTGGAAACCCGAGCCTTGTGAATGTATGAGTGATGCCCCCAAGGTCGTAGAGCCACATAAAAAAGATTAATTTTTCTTACATTTGGGTTTGAGTGTGCCATCAAGTGTGGGGTCACACCTTACAAAGATGGGGGTCTTATCTCCCATCCAAGCACCACATACATTAAAATCCATCCACTCGATTGCCTCTTCCCACGTCATCTGTTGATCTTTAATAAGAATATCTACACATTTATCATAGTCATAACAGACAATGTCTTCCATGTTGATGCGAGACCCGATGCCAATGATCGCTTTGTCAAAACCGTTGGCTATTAAGTATTGCGGTTCGTCAGACATTTTCCTGTAACCATTTGTCAATGGCATCCCTTATTATACTAGCGGCTGAAATATGTGTCTTACCTTTTTTACGTTCTTGGTGTGCGATGTATTGTAATTTTTCTAGTTGTGTCTTTTTTAATAATGCATTGTATATGGCAGTTGGTTCTCCAATCGTATTGGGTCGGGGCATTCTACTTTACTCCTGTATTTATGTTTGCTTCTTTGAGTCTCTTCTGGTCGGGTTTATAAAAAGAATCTTCTAGACCCCATCCCGCAGACAACCATGCTTTTCCTTTGTCTGTGAAGTGTAAACCAAACCTTGCTCTGACTGTTCCTTGATCAACTCTGCCCACAGTTGAGTTTGGAAAAGCCTCTGAGATTCGTCTAGACAACCAGACCGCTGACACTTTTGAATTTCTAGCCTGATCATTTCCGAATTGTTTTAACAAGTAACCACGATATGCAGACACGATGTCTCCGTTTTTTATGGCACATAGATTATTGGCGGAGGTTATTGCTTCATCAAGAAAGCCACGAAGAGGGTCTTGTTCCAGTTTTATTTCTTCTTGTTTGGCTATTAGACAAGACGGTATCTGAAACTGTCCACGTCTTCTTATGTCTGAAAGCCTGTCTATCATCCTTACAAGAATAAAAGGTAGCTCTTTCTCCAGTTCATCTTTTAACTTTTGATTTTCTGCTGATGCTCCGATCACAGTATCCATCGGGACAAAGATCATCCTGTCATAGACGGCATCGGATGTATCATCAATCTTTGGTAATGAGTTACCCGCAAGACCGACTGTCAAATTAAGTCTGCCCTCAAAAGGTTTTTCAAATTTAATCTTTATGGAAAGCGGTTCGTTTGTAATGACACGTTTAATAACACTATCATTCATGACTGTTCCTACCTTAATCTCATCAGAAAGCCATACCGCTTTATTCATTAGAGCCTCCGCACCAAACCCACTTAGTTCTTGTAAGTCTATGGCAGTTGCTAATTTTTCTCCGAAGATCTGACGTGGTACATCCAGTATTGTAGATTTACCCGTTCGTCTTTCTCCATACAGGAACAGACATTTAGACAAGGCTCTAGGTCTATTGTGTCTATATAATGTAGTTCCCATCCATTCTTCTACTAACTGGATAACTTCAGATCTTTCTGCTGGATCAGTAAAATGGGAGAAAAGTTTTTGCATAGACGTGTCCCAGACAGGACATGCTCCATTATTATCCCAATCAACATTCAATAAGTTTTCTTCTCTAAGATACCAGTCCTTTTTGACAGTCACAGTCTGACCTTTATCCAAGTCGTAAGCTATCAAGTTCTTACATATAATAATGTTTCTAACATTACCCCATGGCACATCAGATTTGTGAACCCTCATCATCAAGCCTTCCAAAACTTCTGACCTGAATTGTTTTGTGGGTACCAGATTGATTGCAGACCTAAACCATTCGTCTATGTCCGTCTTTATGTCTACAATGTCTGCTACTTTCCAGATGCCTTCCTTCGCTGCGTAGCGAAAAAACATATCGTTATTGTGTAAAATGTCAGACCCGTTCTGTCTGAAACTTATAATTAAGGCATCTATACAATGTCCGAGTATGTCTCGTATGTTCGGTCTGGTTCCACGAGCCTGAGCAGTTTGAACCTGTTGTAATATATGTGTGGTTGGATCAGCGGGATTCGGTGCTAATGTCATCTTGATGTTTCTCCCATGCCCAATTAATAATGTTTTTACACTCCCATTCATTTAAAGTGCATCCGTATTGGACTAGTGTTCTGAGTTGTACTTCTGGGTTAACAGACTGTCTTGTCCAGTAACCCGCTAATTTTGTGACACAGTTATGTCTGCCACCGAACTCGTTGTCCGAGCCTTTCACCGACAAGTTATCTATAATTCTTTGCCAGTCTGATGCAGACTTTGATATACCCATTCCCTCTGTAATGTTATCTATTAGTTGATCGTAAGGATCTATGTTCTTCTCAATAAACTTTTCAAAGTCTGACAGTTCGTATTCTTTATCTTTGTTACACTTCACGGCACCCACTCTGTCTGTCTGTACAGGTGGATCATATTTAAAGTTCATAGTCCCTGGAATTCTAAGTGTTGAAGCTGAGTGAGTAGGGGCGGGATCGGCACCTAATATGTCAGCTAGTTTTCTCATAATCTTTTCACACTGAGATATGCCAATCAGATTATCTACAGGTTTGGCAAGTCTCCAATATAAATGGATACCTCTGCCAGAGTTAATACAAAAGGTTGGTCTTAAATTTTTATCATCAATCAATATCTTTGGGACAACACCTGTATCTATGTCTATCCATAAATGATTAATAGCAACAACGTCTGCTCTGGTGCATTTTGAACTTTCACCATCCATACTTGCTTGCCTTAGATGGACACCTCTTTGACTTTGTTCCATCTTGTAGACCCATTCTAGTAACTGAGAGAGACTGTCGGATCTAAACATCTCTCTTCCTTTTTCTTGTGTCTCAAAACTAAGGACACCCGATTGTTTGTTTTTGTAAATAGTTTTCAAGAAATCAACTATCAGGTCGTTGTTCATGAGGTTCCTCTCTTAGACGTGAATCTATAATATATTATTGTCTGTCGTCTGACCATTAATATTTTTATTTAAACTTGTCAACTATGCCATAGTAAAAATTTTTTGTTTGTGAGAGAAAGGATATAGAGTGTCTCTCCTCCTCCCTTGGCACTCCTGTCAGTCTTAGAATTCCCTAGCATTAATTTGTTAGGGAATTTTATTTTTACTATGGTGTTGACATCAGACACAATATAATATTATATAGTTGATATTGACAGATTGAAAAATACACAAACAAACAAGGGAGCAAATATGCAAGACAAGATACAACTTACCCTAGAACCCAATATGCGGTTGCATATATCTGGTTCTAAAGATCCGAATATCACTAATTTATTTAGTAAAATTCCATTTTGTAATTTCCTGCTGCAAGAAAAAAAGTGGGTTGTAAAAATGGAACGTATGAGTAATGAGCAATGTCTAAGTGTCTATACTCATATTACTAACGTCTTTCATAAAGATCTGATTAAGCTAGGTCTTGGCATGAATGTTAATCAGATGATGCTAGATCATATGTCTAAATGTTCCATGTATTATAAGCAACTTAATCATGCACTTAAAAAGAGAGTTACTAATGATTGGTCTGAGAGCCTAGAGAAGTTTGGTGTAAAGGCATATGATCATCAGATAGATGCCGTCTGTCATTGGATTGAGAACAATGGTAGATCGATACTCGGACATGAAATGGGTACAGGTAAAACTATCTCATCCATTCTTTCCATCAATGCCATTGAGGCTACGAGAGTTGTGATCTTCACACCCGCTAGTGTCATGATGCAATGGGAAAAAGAAATCAAAAGATTACTACCTAATTATACACTTTATATATACCCTAACATTAAAGGAGTTGGAGATGTCGGAAGAGAGATATTACTCGTTTCATATGCAAGAGCCGAGTCTTACAAAAAGTCGGAAGCTAAAGCCACTTGGAAATCAGAATATATTATATGTGACGAATGCCATTACATTAAGAACCCCAAGGCAAAACGGACTAAAGCGATTTTACAATTGGCTAAAACTACGGATTTCTTCCTAGGTTTATCGGGCACACCTATAATAAATAGACCCGTAGATTTATTTCCACCATTAAAGATAGTAGCACCAAGTGAATTTGATAATTGGTATCAGTTTACCAAGACATATTGCAACGGACATATGGGTAAGTTTGGATATGTAGCTGATGGTTTATCTAGAAAAGTTGAACTACATTCCAAGTTATCTCGTCACATGCACCGAGTTACAAAGGATGACTGTTTAGATCTGCCCCCTAAAATGAGAACAGTCATCCCTTGTAAAGTTTCTTTTAGTATGGATGACTATGATAGTTTTCAAGAGGCTTTTACTGATTTAGGATGTCTTAAAACAGAACATGCTATTGATTGGATAAATGATTTTCTAGCATCCAATGATGAGAAGTTAGTTGTATTTACTTATCATGTGAATGTTGCTGAACATATTTACTATAAGTTAACATGTGTTGATAACAATAATTTACATAAGCAAGTTGATTTACTTACAGGCTCTACCACGAAACAGGATAGGAATGCTTATATATCTCGTTTCCAAGATTCAAAGTCTGCCAAGCGGATATTAATACTCACGTTAGGTGTTGGCTCGACAGGCTTAAACCTACAGAAAGCTAACAATGTCTTGATGGTTGAGACATCATTCTCCCCCATGGAAATGTTACAGGCTGAAGATAGGGTACATAGAAATGGGCAGACTAAATCATGTTCGATTAATTATCTTGTAGCTCAGAATACTTTTGATAATAAACTTTTCAGTTTACTTGAAAAGAAAATGGGCATGAGTAATGCCGTAGTCGATGGCGATTTCAAAAACGAACTCAATATTTTTGAGGAACTTAAAAAGGAGATCGCTCATGGGTAAATTGTTAATACAGTATCGACCCGAGGTCATGCTCTTTGACAGTCTAGAATTTGATAATACTTCTGACGTTCAGAGGATAATTATAAAAGGATATGACGTTCACGACAGAGAGATGGAGAACGATATGATGGCATGGATATTTGATACAAAGACTGTGGCTATAAAGTCTCTTGAGAATTTAAAGCAAGGCGATCTCTTGTTTTGGCAAGATGGGGAATTGTTACCTGTCCCTTTTCCAAAAGAAGAGGACAATGTTTATGTTTTTAGAAAGAGACAGGCTAGTTAATGAATTTACAGTTTGGAAAGATCCGCTCCTCTAAAAAGCCGTGCCTTGGGTCTACGGTCTTAGATGCCTATAATGCTTGTTATCCTTGCGAGTCAAATGTTCTATGGGTCTTTTCTTGCTCACAAGCATATTATTACAGAACCAATTATAGGAAAACCCAATGATTTTAGATACGACTAGATTAATACTAAATAATATAAGCAGAAAATCAGATGCCAAAACTTGGGGTGGTCATGACAGAAAGAAGACTGTTGGTGCATCCGCTATTGGTGGTTGTCTTAGATCTATTGTTTTTGATAAACATAATGCTCCCGAGGATAAAGATTTTGTACAAGATCTAGGAGCCGCCGAACGTGGTAACATGGTTGAGGATTGGGCAGTTCCATCGGTACAAGACAGTCTGAAAGGTAGTGGTGTAGAATTAATATGGGCAACTGATGAAGGACAACAAACATTAGTTGATATAATGACATATCAAAGTGCTACACCCGATGGACTATTTATATCTAAAGATGTTTTTGAAGTACAACAGGAAGACGGCTCAAAGAAATATACTAAATGTCTTTACAATGAATTAAAGTCTATTGACCCGAGAGCCTTTGAACATTTAAGAGAACCTAAGTTTCAGCACAGAATGCAAGTTCAGCAAGGTATGGATTTGGTTAGACGTACTACAGATTACTTTCCCACACATGCCGTCATCACATATATAAATGCAAGTTTCGTAAATCAAATTAAATCCTGGGTCATACCATTTGATGAGATGGTTGCTACAGGTCTTAGAGGTAGAGCCTCATCTGTATATACAAAGTTTGACCTTGAGAACTTACCAGAGCCAGAGGGTAAGATCGAGGGTGGTAAGGAATGTGTTTACTGTCCTTACAAGTTATTATGTCTAGACAAAGAGGTGTCTACTATTCCAAATGCTGAGGGTTCAAATTTTTCGGCAGCCATTACAGAAAGATTACATGAAAAGGTTTTAGCCAGACATAAGTTAAACAATGAAGCCAAGGCTAAGACAAGAGAAGTTAAACAATTAGAACAAGATATAAAAGAAATTCTTAAAGAGGCAGATAGTAAAAAGATTTCTGCTGATTGGGGATCGGTGTCTATGTATTCACAAAAGGCACCAATGAGGTACGACACAAGTAAATTTAAAGAGGCGGGGTTGGATCATCGTGATTTTCAAACTCAAGGAGATTACTCACCACGTCTTTCGATTACTTACCGTACTTAGTTGACAGACTGAAGAAACACACAAACAAACGAAAGGAACATTCATATGAATGAAATTACAATCCAAACCCCTACTTTTGATGTATCAAATATTGATAACATTGTAAACCAATTGTCTGAAGTAGCAGACGAACTTAATGTTGGAGGTATCCAATATATCAAATTTAAAAAGGGCGAATGGGTCATAGGGAAAGCTGAAGATACTTTTCCCGAGAATAAATTTGAAGCATTAGTTAACTTAGCTATGGTTCAAAACGGTTGGGTTTGTTGGAAAGATGGACAACTTGTTGATGAGAAGTGGAGTAACCTTGGGGATCCAAAGACCTCTAAAGAAGATCTACCCGATCACGGTCCTTACACACAACAAAATGATGGATGGTCTTACAATGTAAGATTTGAAATGCAGATACAACCAACTCTTGGTACTGAGAATCATATCCTCGCTCAATTCACAGGCTCTTCAAAAGGTGCCATGAAAGCAGTAGGGGAAATGGTTAGGGAAGTTGTCCAACAAAAGAAAACAGGGCAACATGAAAATCAAGTGCCAATAGTTCTTTTCCACTCTGACAGTTATAAACATAGTCAGTATGGTAAAGTTTATATTCCTAAACTATCTGTCTCCAGATGGATGGATCAAGCTGACACTGTGCCTGTTCAAGGTTCTAAACTACAAGAGCCAGAGACACAACCAACACCTTCTAAAGACATACCTTTAGAATAGTGGATGACTTGAAATCGGTATTGGGTGGGGGTCAAACTCCTACCCCATTCCATGATTTTATGTCTGGAGTGGAACTGAATTTTATTACTGACGATGCAGGTGTTAAAAAACTTACTAAGTATTATGCAAGTTTAATTGATTTAAATCATAGTTGGGATAACCCACTACTACTTTCAGTAGACGTAGAGACAACTGCTGATCAAAGTCTGATTACAATATATGAGAACAAACAAAAAGAATTCTTAGAAGTCTCTGAGAAGTTCCATGCTTTCCCTACACTTGCGAAGTGTACGGATGAACAAAAGGTACAACGTAAAGAGACTCAGCAAAGAATGGCAGAGTGTAGAGTTGATCTCAATGCTCAAGCCAAGCATGTTAAAAGAGCGGGTCTTAATGTTTATACAGGACAAGTAAGACTGTTACAGATTTATAGTGGTAAAGAAGTACACGTTATAGATAGATGGCATGTCTCAATGCCTGTGTTACAGGAACTCGGAGACAAGATACTTAACTCTGACAAGGTTGTTTGGTTAGCACATAATGCACAGTTTGATGTGAAGATGCTCACACAACATGGGATCACACCCGCCAGACACCCTCATTGTACTCTGTTACAGGCACAAGCACTTGTTAGCCTTACTCAAATTAGAAAAGGTTTAGCCTATAGATGTGCAGATGTTTTAGGCAAAGAGCCAAGCAAGACACAACAAGCATCTGATTGGTCTAAAGATCCCTTAGACGATGAGCAAATAAGATATGCGGCAGGAGATGTGGTAGCTACTTGGGAACTACATTTTGCTCAAATGAAATTAATTCAAGCAAGTAAAAGAATACCAAGAGAGCAATGTGATTGGATTTATAATTTATTAAGGTCAAGTATCAGAGCCGTTAACGAAGTTATGGTAAATGGTATTGGGTTTGACAGAGGTGCCCATGAAGTTTTGTCTGAAGATTTAAATCAAAAAGACACAGGTGGTAGACACAAAGCACTTGAAATGTTTAAACAACATTCTAGTGAGGGTGCCCCTGTTGTAGATAATCCTGCATCCACTATACAAGTTGCTAATTGGATACGATTTCATTTAAATAAATACCCACCTTACACAACTGACAATTGGGTCAAGACAGACACAGGTCAGTTAAGATGTGGTAAGATTGATTTATTAGAGAACATATCTCAATTACCAACTGATTATCATCCACCATTACTTGCTATTGCAGAATGGGCAGATGCTAAAAAGAATAATTCAACATTGGGTACAGACTTTAACAGGTTTATTAATCCAATGTCTGAAAGGATTCATGCTAACTTTAGAATAGGTGGTACCGAGACAGGCAGGTTTAGTGTCACAGAACCTGCATTACAAACTATAAATGCAACTGAAGAATTCAGACATCTATTTAAAAGTAAAGACCGCCATAGTCTGGTGGTCTGTGATTATGGTCAAATAGAAGTTCGTGTTCCCGCTGCTTTGTCAAACGATAAAGTTCTTTTGGGAGCCATTGAAGACGGTCTAGACATCCACACACTAACCGCAAGACATTGTTTCAAAGGGGACTATCCCGCTGATTGCAATGATGATCACTTTAAAACAGGGTCTGGTAAGTGGATGAGACAAGCGGCAAAGGCTTGTATTTTTGGACTTTTATTTGGTCAGGGACCTAGAGGATTGTCACAAGTGCTGACAACTAATGGGCACCCAACCACGTTACATGAAGCGAGTAGGATTCAGCACGAGGTTCTGGATCTTTATGTTGGACTAAAGGAGTGGATCACACAAACAAGAAAACTATCAGACAACACAGGTTATTTATGGACACCACAGGGTAGGGTTTATGCTCCTTTAAGATCAAATCAATTGTTCACGAAGTCAATTAATACCCCATGTCAAGGTGGAGCCGCAGAAATAATGTTGTTGTGTTTGAGTAGGTTTCCCAAAATCTGGGGCAAAATCCCTGCAAAATTAGTACACGTTGTACACGATGAACTAATAGCAGAAGTTCCAGACGAGTTTGCCACCCAAGCGAAAGACATAATGATCAAGACCATGATCTGGTCGGCTACTAAATTGTTTGAAAACATACCTCAAACAGGACTTGTTGAAGGCGGTATTGGCAAGACTTGGGGCGAGGCAAAATAAGATAGGAATAATTATGAATGAAATGAAGAAGATGTATACCGATAACCAGAATATTTTTCGTAACAGTTTTGCTGAGAGTATATTTAATTTAAAGTACAAACATGAGGGTGCTGAGACATGGGATGAATTATCAAGCACATTAGTTGATGATGTATGTGGTGGTTTGTTACCACAGTCTGACATTGATCAATTAAAATTTATGATCAGTACAATGAGATTTATCCCTGGGGGTAGATACTTATATTATGCAGGAAGAAAAGCTAAGTTCTTTAATAACTGTTATTTATTAAGAGGCGAAGAAGACACAAGAGAAGAATGGGGTAACCTAGCTAATAGGGCAATGTCATGTCTCTCAAGTGGTGGTGGTATTGGTATAGATTATTCTAAGTTTCGAGCCAAAGGTTCTCTACTTTCCAGAACAGGTGGAGAAGCTAGTGGTCCTATCAGTCTTATGTTAGCCGTTAATGAAATAGGCAGACAGGTTATGCAAGGTGGTAGTAGACGTTCTGCTATCTATGCCTCATTGAACTGGCAACATGCAGATGCTGAAGCATTTTTACATGCTAAGGACTGGAAGAATATGTCTGTCGCAGGGACAGACAAGACAATGGCAGATCTTAAAGAAGCAGACTTTAATTTTGCTTGCCCTCTAGACATGACAAACATCTCACTTAACTGGGATACAAAGTTTATTGAAGATTACTGGAAGACAGGCGATCTACCAGAACTTTTTTATAAGAATACTAGACAGGCTTTATCTTCAGCAGAACCTGGATTTTCATTTAACTTCTTCGAGAATGAGAATGAGACACTCAGGAATGCTTGTACTGAAGTGACATCAGAAGATGATAGTGATGTCTGTAATCTTGGTTCACTTAACATGTCTAGGATAGAAGACATCAAAGACTTTGCTCAGTGTACTGAACTAGCTACAAAGTTTTTAGTGTGTGGCACAGTCAAAGCAGAACTACCATACGACAGAGTCTATAAAGTTCGTGAGAAGAACAGAAGACTTGGACTAGGTCTAATGGGTATGCACGAATGGTTACTTCAAAGAAAGCAACCATATAAAGTAACAGACGAAATGCATCGTTGGTTATACATCTACAAATCAGTGTCAGATAAAGTAGCTAAACAAAGTGCAGATGCTTTAGGTGTTAGCAGACCTGTAAAAGTTAGAGCAATAGCTCCAACTGGTTCTATTGGTATATTGGCTTCTACAACCACAGGGGTTGAGCCATTATTTGCCGTTGCTTACAAGAGAAGATATCTCAAAGACGGAAAGAAATGGATGTATCAGATGGTGGTTGATAGTGCTGCACAAGAAGTGATTGATCGTTATGGTGTAGACCCAGACACAATAGAGAGTGCTCTTGATCTGTCTAGTGACTACGAAAGAAGAATGTCATTTCAAGCAGATGTGCAGGACTACGTTGATATGTCTATATCTAGTACCATCAACTTACCTGCATGGGGATCTGAGTTAAATAATGAAGACACAGTCAAACCTTTCGCCGAGACATTAGCAAAGTATGCTCATCGTCTGAGAGGTTTCACTTGTTACCCAGATGGAAGTAGGGGAGGTCAGCCTCTTGTCTCTGTTCCATATAAAGAAGCTCGTAAAAACTTAGGAGAGGAATTTGAAGAGTCAATTGAAACACACGACATATGCGACATCACAGGACACGGAGGTTCGTGCGGTGTCTGACGAACAACAACTAGAGTTTCCTTTTGAAAGTCATCATCAATACATGGCGAGAAGAGCAAAAGAAGAAGAAGCTAAGGTTGAAATGGTTAATCATCCCCCTCATTACAAAGAGGGGGAGATTGAATGCATAGATTATCTAGAAGATAGTTTAGGCACAGATGGATTTTCTTTTTACATTGAGGGCAATGTTAAAAAGTATATCCATAGATGGAGACATAAAGGTGGTATTGAAGACTTGAAAAAGGCTCAATGGTATTTAACTAGACTGATAGATAAAATAGAGAGTAGATGATTTACTTTTTACCTCTGCTCATCCTTATATCATATCTAAACATGAAGTCCTCGAGCTCCCGTAACGTGGATACTCGTGGATTCCATTTAGGTGTGTACATATCTGCAAAGGTTCCTGGTCCAAAGCTAGCGGCTTTTGCTAATCCGTGGGGGGTAAAACCTCTAGAAGTAACCCAACCTCGAATTTTATGTAAGTATATATCTACTCCATATACTTGTTCATTTTCTTCCGCCATTTTATTCCTCCAATTAATATATTTAAATCTTGCATTAATCACATATAAGAGATTATAATCATGTCGTCAAGTTTTTATACTGTTAAAAATGTAGCTACCAAATTGAACCTTGCAATTCCTACAGTTTACCTGTGGATTAATCAAGGAAAATTTGATGGATGTGTCTACCGATTTAATAAATCTTGGCGATTTAAGACTGACAAACTTAATCAATGGATAAAGAGAGGAGAGCAAGAATGGGAGTATTCTTTAGACACGGGAAATGGTATGCCGACTTCAAGATCAATGGTAAGAGATACCGACCTAGAATTGATGCAAGTTCTAAACGGCAAGCTGATCAGCAGTCAATTATAGCACAAAGACAAAAGGTTGCTGAACTAGCTAAAACACAGTCTGACATTCCTTTTTCTGAGGCAATGTTAAAGTTCCTAAATAACTACTGTGGGTTAATATACACTACTAATGGTGAACTTAAATTTCAAAGAAGAGCTATTAAAGAAAGTTCTGCTAAAAGATACCTTCAAAGTATTAAGATGGTGACCCCACATTTTCAAGGCAGGATGCTGAAAGACATTACCAGACAAGACATTGCAGCTTATGTAGAATCTAGGAGAGAGGGTACTAAAGATGTCAAACCATGTAATGATCCCACCATCATAAGAGATCTAAGTATGCTTGGTAAAATGTACGAATACATAATAAAGAATAGTACATGGGATGGGCATAACATAGTCAGATCTTTTGATAGAAAGACATTACAAGAAAGTAAAGGCAGGATAAGAAGTCTTGATGATTATGAGAAAAAGTCTTTGTTAGATACTGCAAAGAAAAGTAAGAACTCAGATCTATATCATCAAATTAAAATAGCTTTACTTACAGGTATGAGATGGAACGAGCAGTTCTCTTTATTAAGAACAGACTTTGAACGTACTAACTATGGACCTCAATTTGTATTGAGAGATACTGTAACAAAGAATGGTAAAATTAGGGTAGTGCCTTTGTGTGATGAAGCACTAGACATAGTAGAAATATTATTAAAAAAACCTGCTAGTTTAAGTGGTCATTTATTTTACAACCCAGACACAGGACATAGGGTAAACTCTAATCGCTCGTCTTGGGAAACATGTCTGAAAAATAGTGGTGTTACAGACTTTAGTTGGCACGATTTAAGACACACTTATGCCACGGATGAGATAAGAAAAGGTATGCCTATTTATACGTTATCTAAGTTGTTGGGACACTCAAATGTAACCATCACAGAGAAGTATGCTCATCTATTTACGGAAGACTTACATGAGGCTAAAAGAAAAGTTGCCACCAAAGTCGCCACACACAGTGGAGAATATGGTGTAAGTGCTTGATATGTATAGGTTTTCTTATATGTATCAGTGGATTTTAAGTCCAGTGCGTCTACCATTCCGCCACGCTCGCAAAACCATATATCTGTTGTGTAGCCTAGGTTTGCGAGGATGGCAAGTTATTTCTCAATTATTTTTTTGGGCAATAATTTTATATATTTTATATATTTTATATATCTTATATGAAAAAAGTGCCACGGAAGTTGCCACGGTTTTTAATAAACAAATTATAACAAAGGGAGAAGAACTAAAATGACTTATATGGAAATAATGGATAAGACTTTTGATTGGTGTGTTTGGCTCTTAATTGAATTAGCCAAGCCATTAGGTATGACTTACAATGAGATAAACATATGGATATTTGTCATCATTGAACCGTTGATCTTTGTCTGTATGCTAGCTTATATAATTCATCTAAGACGAAAGCTATTTTCTGGGTAAGGCACCTATACCTGCTAAAGCTCCGAAACCTATTTGATTATTGTCAAACGTATTTAGATTATCAGTCTGCATTAGTGGCTTCGGAGTAGGCATAGCCGTTGCAACCTGTTGGTTTTGATTAGATGGAAAATTTATAGTGATGGGGATAGCATTGGGTGAACCTTCTGGTATTCTCATACCCCCATACATTCTAGCCGCACCATATAAACTAGTACCCAGACCTTTATCCATGATATTAGACGGAGATAACCTAGACATTACATCACCGAATGTAGGTTGCTTATTCATCGGTCTGCCATACTCGTCTTGTAAATTAAAATCATAAACATCATTTACAGTAAAAGATCCGTCTGGTGCAACATCAACATTGAACTGACCTAGTATAGTTTTTAAAGCACCAACGTCTGAAAATTTGCTACCTGATCCACTGACAACATTACCTTCTTTAAAGTAATTATTTAAATCCTTATATGTTACTGGATAATTCCCAGGTTCTTTATTAGCATAATTAGCCTGTAAGAATTGTAAAAGTTTAGCTTTGACACCCTCATTGAAGTCCTCATTTGTATACTGCTTAGTTTGCATACCTTCTGGTAAAAAAGAATTACCGACTGACTTTAAATAAGTAGATAGTTGTCCAAAGTTTGCCATAGCTATTTCCTTCTTTTTAACTTTTTAAAATCAGCACCTGTGATTTTATTTCTTGGTGCTGCAACTCTTGCGATTTTCTTTTGTTTTGGAGATAATCTTTTTGTCATTTTTTCTTCTTTCTTTTAGCAAATGTTTTTACGTTTGTAGGTTTACCACCTACACCTTGTTTCTTAGATCTTTTTCTTGTAACCGCACTTTTTCTCTGTGCCGTGGTCATCCTCTTGGCTTTGGCTAGGGGAACACACTTTGGATAAGCTCTACCATCTCCCTTTTTTCTACCACAAGGTTGGAACTTTCCATTCTTTTTAGGGGCACCAATGTCCACCCATTTTTCTTTAACCCACTTACGAAGACCACTCATCTTTTTTTAGCTTTCTTTTTTTTCTTGCCTCCGACTTTGATTTTGCCAGAGCAGACTGCTGAACCATACATATTTGCATACGCTGATGGATATACCTTGAACTTTCTCTTTGCCGCAGCCTTACCTTTTGCACATAACTTTGCCATTATTTTTTCCTAAACATTTGAGTTAATTTATTGACACCAAAAGAAGCTGCGAAGACAACACCAACAGCAGTCTTATAAAAATCTGGCATTTGTTCCAAGGCTTTAAACCCTCGCATGACTATGTCTTCATGTCCTGTAAAGGCTAATAACAATGGAATACTTACGAGAATAGTCAGCCATTCATCTTTGAGACTATCCTTAGATGCCTCTGCCATAGTCTGATTCCATTCCATTTCACCACTTGCCACTTTTTCAGCTATCTTGCTTTTACTCTTGGCAATAGAAATCTTTGCTTCTGTTTCTGCCTTTGCCTTCTCCATCTTTCCACCAATGTAGGTGCCAAGAAGATTAGCAACGGGTCCAATTATCGCCGTAAGCATGTGCATTCCTTTCTTTTAAACTTGCTGTCTATCCAGACTTTTCCGTAGTAAAGAATAAATAACCAAATTGTGAATAGTATGCCCTCTAAATAACTAAGTTCATTCCATGCATCTAATATTGTACTGTCCATTATTTACCTACTTTCTTCATTGCTAGCTTATGTGCTGCTGTAAAAGTTTTACCTTGCAACATTAGCTTCCTCATCTCAGACATGTGTCTGGCAGTGTGATGCACCGAATGTCTTTTCAGGGTCTGCTTCTGTCTATTCGTTAAAGTTTTTTTCTTCATAAAAATTTTCCTTCTCTAACTTCCTCACATTTCCATTTAGTTGCACGGTAACCTCTGAGGAATAGGGGAATTTGTGATGCTATCTCTAGTGCTCTGTCTTTACAGTCTTCATAAGTTTCATACACAACTGGATACTCTGTGTTTTCCAACACTTGGCAGTAGCTTGGATTAGTTATTAAACATGCGATGACCATACATTTAAACATCACTTTCCACCTATACTTCTAAAAGCATCTTTTATTTCTTCAATACTTCGGTTACATCCAATACAAATCTTTCTTTCATCTAATTTACAAACACCAATACATTTACTCATTTGTTTCCAATGCTCCTCAGACTTTCCATTACCTTATCAATGTCTGGCTCTGTGCCATTTGGATCATATACGCATTGATATTTAATGGGGCACCAAGACTCGATCATCATGGTAAATGTTTTGTTTCCGCCTTGATAAATACATGCCTTTTTTTGTGTGAATTTAGACGTAACTCTTTTCTTCAATCTACAAGTTGTATATTTTTGTTCTTTAATTTTGCCTTGCCAAACTTTCTGACTGTAAGTGTAATCTTTAGGTGCATTGTATATTTTAGCATCAGCTTTAGCTCTCTTGATCCAGATGCTTGCTATCAAAATAGCGAAACCACCTACAAGAAGTGATACGACAGTCCAACCTATATACTCGGCTACCTGTCTTCTCAATTGTTGTTGCCTATAAACTGTTTGTTGTCTTTGCTTTCTTATATCTGCTTCCATTGCCAACAAGTCTGCGTATGCCTGTGGTCCATAAGTTAGATTAAGGAAAGTCTTTAGCTCTTGTCTCTGAGCATCTAATTTCTTTTTTGCTGCATATGCTTGTAGAGCGGCTTCTTCTACTGAACCTGCTTTGAATAGCTTACCGAACAGGGGAGGGTTCTTAGCTAGTTTCTCAGCATTGTCTACATCAGACACAGCAGACATCCACCGCCCTACATCTCCAGACATTTGTTCCAGATCTCGCCCAACCTCGAACCCACGCTTAATTGCGTTAAACGCAGTGTTCGCTGCTGAGAGAGCTACAGAAATGGTTACTGGATCCATCTTCGCCCATCCGCTGATTGTCTTTTTCTGAGACAAGCGACATGTTTATGCCAAAATGTATTACCAATTTTACAGAATACTTTGGCTAAACTAAGCCAAAACATAGCCATGATTAATAGCCTTTTTTCTTAATAGGCTTTTTAACTTTTTTCTTGCTTTTCATTTTCATCATAATTAAGTCTCCGATTTTACAAAGTTAGTTGAGTTTTCGTCTGCCCCATGCCACCACTCAAGGACATCAAATGATGGACATTCTTTTGTTACATTCGGTAGATCCCTATGACCCATAGGCTGTGCCCATTCGTATCTTTCCATAAGATCTTCAACAACTTCTTTAAGAGAAGCCATTTGTGCCTCAGTAAAATTATTCTCAGCTTTGTTATCTTTTCCTCGACCTCCAACTAAACAGACACCTACACTGACGCTGTTGAAACCTGATGCATGTGCACCAGACACGTCAATGTCTCGCCCATCTTCTACAGTTCCATCACGCCTGATTACTTTATGGTAGCCAATGTCTGACCATCCTCGTTCTTCAACGTGCCATTTTCTAATTTCGTCAGCACCTATATTCATGTCTGCATAGGTGTCTGCACAATGTATGACTATATGTGTGGTTGAAGTTCTTCTTTTCATTTAACATCTCCATCTTCTTCTTGCTTGCCTTAAACGACTGTTTGGGTCTTTAGCTGCTTTAGGAAACTTCTTCATTTGTCCTGCTGACCTTGCACAAAAAGACTTTCGTCTAGCTGCTCTTGCTTTTGAAGGTTTCTTCTCGGTTACTGCTGTCTGCAACTTAGATCCAGGATTCTCTCTGCGGTACTTGGCAACACCTTTTTTAGTCATCCCCGCTCCAGACTTTGTAGATCTCTTATGTCCACCTTTAATGGTGTAGCCTTTCATAGATCCCTTTTTCTTTTTCTTAGCTGCCATGCTTTGATATCAAGTTATCTAACTTGTCCTCTAGTCTGTGAAGTGTTTCAAAAATTCTATTAGACTGATCTCTTAGATCTTCTTTAGTTGCATAAGTTTCTCGTGTCTGATTCAACAATATCTGGACACGCTTCAACTCACTACAAGTAGCTTTAAATATATAAATAAACGGAACGATCACCAGACTGAGTATGATGTTCCAGAATAACATTCCATCTATTTCCATTTTTTATTGTCCTTTTATTTGTCTAATTATACCATAAAAATCTATGTCTGTGTCTGGCATTAGTTAAATTTTTTTACTTACTATTATTCAGCATCCTGTATTATGTTGCCTTCAGCTACCCATTCTTGGATTGCTT
>Ga0098048_1000463_pt1 | contig 19671 bp, 9 predicted proteins | sample 13_taG_FD_75052 | JGI IMG/M metagenome (GOLD analysis project Ga0098048, IMG submission 75052) | Marine viral communities from the Subarctic Pacific Ocean - 13_ETSP_OMZ_AT15268 metaG | ecosystem: Environmental > Aquatic > Marine > Oceanic | place: Pacific Ocean | collected 2015-01-16 | reverse complement strand
TTTGATATGCTAATGCATCTTCTAATTCTTTAGATTTACGCTCTGCAATCTCAGCTTTTTTATCTGCATGTAGTTCTTGACCACATGTATAGCACATTGCATCTTCTATTTCTAAGATGTCTTTTTGTGCCTTTTCTACACTCCTATCGGCACGTTGTAGTGCAGGCTCTAGTGTGCTTAATTCTTTTCTAAGAGCCAAAATTCGTGTGTTGTTTTCATTCCAGTTTGTTAGTTTTTCATGTGCATCAAGTTCAGAATCAATGTCTAAGTGTTCTAATTCGTCGATTGCAGTATTATATTTTTCAATATCTGTGTTACGTTTTGAAATCCACGCTTTTTGTGTAGTTTTCAAACTTTGAATTGTAGTTTCAATTTTACTATTTGCAGATTGCACAGCTTCAATTTTTAATGTTTCTTCTGTAATTGCTTCTTTGGTTGTACGTACTTGTTCTTTTAAAACTTCTGCCTTTTCTGATAATATAGTAATACCTAACAGTTGTTCAATAATAGCACGTTGATCATTTTGTCGCATACTAAGGAATGGCTCAGTATAGGTGTTAAGTGCAACAACATGTTTAAACATGTCATGACTCATATTCAGCAAAGTATTAATCGATTCTTGTGTCTTACGGCTGTCACCTTGTGACTCGTCAACCATTTCCTGTTCTTGATCGTTTATATAAAACTTGAGTACGTTAGGAGATCGGCCTCGTTCGATCCTATAATCCTGTCCGTCCTTTTCAAAATGCAATGTAACAAGCATGCCTTTTGAATTTGTTTTGTTTATTAAGTTATTGCGTTTGATATTAGTTAAAGCAGTGCCGTATAATGCATACGATAGCGCATTAATAATAGTTGTCTTACCTGTACCATTTCGGCTACCGCTATCGTCACCTCCTTGATCTAAGTTTTCGCCTAGAACAAGTGTTAGCTGTTCTTTATCAAAGTCAACTGCTTGAGTTTGATTGCCAACACTCATAAAGTTTTTTACGGTTAAGTCTTTAATACGTATCATAGTTCGTTGTAGATGTCCAGTAAAAGTTTCTTATTAAAGCTATCACTATCAATAGCTGAAATTTCTTTGCTTACAATTTCGTCAACACTTTCAAATGTTGATATGTCTAGTTCAGTAGATATTTCTTCAATTTGTTTTTGCGGTATGAGTGTAATTTCTCTACACTTGTAAGTGCTAATATAAGTTTCTTTTATAAAACTTGCTTCTTCATATGAAATAGGCACATCAATAGTAACACGCAAATACATATTATTTTTTATAATATCTTGATTAGGATCAAGTAATCGACTAAGTGTTGTAGTTCTATACTTAGGACAATCTAACCAGTTTATATATACAGGTTCAGCATCGTTTTCTTTATCGAGAATCATCATACCTCTTGCATCATCCCATGCATCAGCATAATTGTGAGGAAATGCATTACCTAAATAATGTACTTTACCTTGTTGTTGCCGTTTATGGAAGTGTCCACTAAACACATATTCTTGATGTTCGAAGTGTTCTGCACGTAGTTCACCGTGATCAGGCATTTGTACCATGGCGTTCATGTAAAAACTAGGAAGTTCAAAATGACCAAACAAATACTTTGATTTTAGTTTAGAAACTTTTTTCCATTCGTCACCTACTAACCACGGAACTAATGCAACATCGCCTTCTTCGTAGATTTCATCGATAAATGTTATACCTGGTATAAATTGTGCAAATGCTGTTGAGTTAACATCACGCTTGTCTTTATAGTATAAGTCATGGTTACCATCAAAAAAGTAAAATTTTTCAAATGATTGTCCTAGCTTTTGCATACATCGTATGGTTGCATCCATGGTTGTAAGATTTAGACTGTTTCGATTGTGATGCCAGTCGCCGCAGAAGATACCAGTTTCGCAACCGTTTGCTTTTGCTTGTTCTATATACCAGTCTATAAATGCTTCGCAATCGTCATTATGTATACGACTGTTGCCTTTTAAACCAAAGTGAATGTCTGTAAAGACTGCTGCTTTCTTAAACAAATGAGAATCCTTTTATGTTCAACTTATTGTATATGAGTTTTAGTTGAATGTCAAGAGATTTATTTAATTCCTTGTTCCCGTTTTACAGCAGCTTCCCATTCGCCTGAATGCTGTCTAGTATAACTAGGATCTAAACCGTTCTGTTCTAAGATATCATCTCGGATGTTTTGATTTCGCTTTTCAATATTGATAACTCTAACAAATGAGTTTGTAACGGCGGCTGTGTAATAGGCAAATGGATTGTTGGACTTTGACTCATCAAACTGTAGACCAATTTGAGCAAGTTGTAATATCGCTTGTCCTCGCATTTCATCATTATAAGTATATCCTCTAACATTTCCTCTGGTACCGTATCTGTCACAGAGTTTCATCCACATACGAGCAAGCTCGTTTGTAGCTTTGCCGTGTGTTTTATCGAAGTATCCGTTTTCCATACCACCTTGCCAATGACTTTTGCCTACACAAACTAAAATATTATTTTCATCAAATTTGTAATGTTGAAATGGGGGGAAGTTAAGTTTTGTTTTTGTGTCAGCAACTGTCTTTGGCGTCTTTTTTCGTCCTGGCTCGTCTGGAATATGATCAAAAGTCATAATTCTAAAAATTAGTTCTTCTTTTGTAATTTTTCTATAATCAATTTCGCATTCAGCTTGTTTAATTTTTTCGCCTGCTAATTTGCGTGATTCATAATCAGCTGTTCCTAAACGTTTTGCTTTATTACGTTTTGCTTCTGCAATAGTTCTTACATTTATTTTTTCTATGCTAGGTAGTATAATATCATACTGTGCATATTCGCTATCTACGTAGCTACAAAAACTTGCTTTAGATTTGTGTATTTCTTTTAGCATGTCTTTATTGTTAAGGTAATTTTGTCTTCTCATAATGATCCTTGTCAGTTATATTAGTTATATTATAATATACATACTTAATTTTGTCAACTAAATACTGTATAGGAGATATTAATGGCTAACCCGCAATATGAAGTCAACGGACGACCTGCAACTAAAGAAGAATATCAAGCAGCTCAAACCGAACTTAACAAATTTAGACCTCAATCATCTGCACCTAAAGACGGTGTTGAACCAGAACGTACTGCAAGTACCGCAGTTTGGTCTGGATATGATGCTGATTGGCGTGTAAAACTCGGGTATAGAAAAGGTTCCTATTCCGGAATACTTTCTCCATTAGAAGTTACTGGCGGTGTTGTATTTCCTTATACTCCTACAGTGATTGTTAACCATACTGCAAACTATGATGCAATGCATCCTGTACATAGTAATTATCCTTTTTATGCATATCAAAACAGTCAAGTTGACCAAATGACTATTACTGGTGATTTTGTACAACAAACAGAAGCAGATGCAGAGTATTGGGTTGCAGTTATGCACTTTTTAAGAAGTGCAACAAAAATGGCATACGGTGAAACATCAAATCAAGGTAATCCTCCCCCACTCCTAAAACTAAATGGTTATGGACAATTTGTATTCAACGATGTTCCTGTGGTATTATCAACTTTTATGGTTGACTTGCCAGCTGATGTTGACTATATAGAAACATCATTTGGAGGTGGAGGTAAAACTTTTGTACCTACAAAGTGTCAAATTGCACTTACGCTAATGCCACAGTACAGTAGACGTAAAGTAGAGACATTTAGTCTTGACAAGTTTGTTAACGGCGGCTACCTTAAAAGTGGTGGAGGATTTATTTAATGGCGTATGATAAGGCTAGTCCGTATGCATTAACTGGTTATACCGAAAATTATCTAGATTTCCTTGAAATCAGGTCTGTACCAAAAACAGCTAATGATGTGTTATATACAATAGAAGCTGTGTTTCATCAACGTCCAGATTTAGCAGCAAAACATATATACGGAAATCATAAATTGTGGTGGGTGTTTGCGCAACGCAATATGGATATATTAATAGACCCTGTGTTTGACTTTACAGCAGGTACAAAAATTTACTTACTAAATGGACCAGCGTTACGTGATGTTTTAGGATTATAACATGCCATTAAATGAAGATATTATCAAAGCGTATGTTGCAGGCAAGGTAGATGATCTTAATCAAGCAGCAAGAGAATTTAATGATGGAGAGTACGGTCTACCTTTAATTAGTTCTGCAAATAAACCTAGTAATAGAAAATCACCTAATGAATTAGAACAATTTGCTAATGGTACGTTTAAATTTACTTTAGCTGTACTGTCTAGTACACAAATGGCATTTCCTGAAAAAACTTATAGAGCAGGACAAACAGTTAAAACAATATTACAAAGTGGAGGCGGATTAGCTGCAACAAAGGCTATCACCGCTTACGAAGGTGCCGGTCGTATAGAATACTATATTGATGATATAGATATTGAAGCAATTATTGCTCCTACTGGTGCTCAACGGGCAACTAATGCAACTAATATTGCATTTAAAATAATGGAACCGTATAGTATGGGATTATTTTTGCAAACGTTGCAGATTGCTGCTGCTGAGGAATATAGAAATTATTTAGAAACACCATTACTTTTAACTTTAGAATTTTTAGGGCAAGATGATGATGGCAATTTTATCGGCAGTGCAGGCAAACGATTCTTTCCGCTCAAACTTGTTAATATGGATATGAATGTTACAGGTGGCGGTACTGTGTATGATGTACAAGCAGTACCTTACAATGAAATAAGTCTTGTTAATTCGATACAAACTATGACTAATGATGTTGAATTGACCGGAAAAACATTAGATGAAATATTAGAATCGGGTGAACAAAGTTTATCTAAAGTAATTAATGATATGTTTATAGAACAAATTGAGGTAGGGCAAGGATCTAGACCAAGCGAATTTGTTATTATATTTCCTGATGATGTTTCTTCTACTAGCGGCGGAGCAGGAGCTTCGTCTAGAGATGGTAATGGTATACAAAGTGCAATATATGATTTGACACAAAACGGAAATGCTCCTACTATTCCTAAATTCAACATAGGTGATTTAGGCATAGGGGCTTTAAATGCAAACAGCAGGAATGTAGTTACACAAAGTTCGCAGCAGTATATTGCAAAAAAGTCTAATATATCTGGAAAACTTAAAGAATCTGTTGCAGCTAGTATAAATGCTATCGGACAAGCAACTCTTGCAGACAGTATTGACGTACCAGGAAATCATCCATTAAACAAAGCAGGTTTAACTTATAACGATGAAACACAATTGTTTGAAAATGATAAAATGAGTGTAAGTCATGATTTAAGAACTTATACATTTCCTAAAGGTTCTAAAATACAAGACATAATTGAAGAACTAATTATTGTAAGCGATTACGGTAAAAAGTTTGCTGATCCAAAGTATGACAGAAATGGAATGGTAGATTGGTTTAAGATTGAAACAGAAGTTTACCCTATAGCAGATTCTGAAGAACAAAGACGCACTGGTACTAATCCTAAAGTATATGTTTATAAGGTTGTACCTTATAAGGTACATATGGCAACAATATCTAGTCCTACACAAACTGCTCCAGGGTTTGATAGATTGGTAAAACTTGCTAATAAACAATACGATTATATCTATACTGGTGCTAATAATGATATACTAGATTTTGAGATTAATTTAAACAACCAATTTTTTAGTGCGCTTAGTGCAGATGGCGATGCGTTATCATCAACTAGTATAACTGCAACAAAAGCAGGAACAAGTGCAACTGGCGAATCACAAGCAACTCCTAGTCAAGGCGGACCGTCTGGGCAGAACGGAGGGAAGTCTGGTAGAATAGGTAATCACAGTACTGGTAATATAGGTGGCGGTGGTGCTGAATCAGTTGCTACTAGAGTTGCAAGAACTTTCCATGATAGTATTATAAACAGTAAAGTAGATCTTGTAACAATTACATTTAATATTATGGGTGACCCTTATTATCTAGCAGATAGTGGAATGGGAAATTATAACAGTCGTCCAGGTACACTTAATGTTACACAAGATGGACAAATGGATTATCAACGTAGTGAAGTTGATATTATACTTAATTTTAGAACACCTATTGATTATAATGAAGAAACGGGCCTAATGGATTTTCCAGAAGATACTATTCCTGTAGAACCGTTTAGCGGTCTTTATAAAGTTATTAAAGTACAGTCGAGATTTGCTGGAGGAAAATTTACACAGGAATTAGAATGTATTCGTAGGATAAATCAAGAAGGCACTTCTACAGGACAAAGTTCAGCAAAACAATATGATGGTGCAAATAGTGTTCTAGACAATACAGGAAATGCATCTGGAACACAAGCGGCAGCAACTGCACAGGATAATCCTACAATTAAAGAACAAGTACTGAAAATTAAAGCACAAAGAACAGAAAATACAAATAACAGATTAGCTGATCTCAAACGTGGCATTATAAGAGGATTCTAATGAAAGATAGGCGTAGTAATAAAAATTTAGCATCAGAAAAATTGGATAGTGCTGGTCCTTATGAAGCATTAATTGTAAGTCATCTTGATCCATATTACGGTGGCGGTTTAGAAGTTGAACTTTTAAAAAGTAGTTCTGCTGGCAATAGCCCTGAAAAATCAGGACAGATAGTTACTGTAAAATATTTAAGTCCGTTTTACGGAGTTACTCCGCTTGCCGGAAGTGGTAAAAAAGATCAATACAATGCAACACAAAAAAGCTATGGCTTTTGGGCAGTTCCGCCTGATATAGGAACAAAGGTATTAGTTATTTTTGCAGAAGGTAAATTGAATCAAGGTTTCTGGATAGGATGTGTGCAAGATACACATATGAATTTTATGGTTCCTGACGGTAGGGCAACAACCGGTTATAATACTGTAGGAGATAAACTTCCAGTAGGAGAATTTAACAAGCTACTGGAAACAAGAGGAGACCATCCAACAGCATTTAATAAACCTATAAATGTAGATTATGCAAATCGAATGTTTAATCAAGGATTAGATAAAGACGAAACTAGAGGACTATCTTCAACATCAGCTAGGCGTGGTGCTATTTCAAATGTGTATGGATGGAATACTCCTGGACCTTTAGATAAACGTCCTAGCGCTCCTAAGGTTAGATACGGCGATAAAGACCACAAGGCTACAATACCTGTAAATCGTTTAGGCGGTTCTAGTTTTGTAATGGACGACGGTGACGAAACCCAGTTACGTAGAGGACCGGCTAAAGATACGCCTATGGAGTATACCAATCAACGTGCTGGCGAATCAGGCGGGGATAAGACTTTACCTGCAAACGAACTTACTAGAATTAGAACAAGGACAGGGCATCAAATTTTATTGCACAATACAGAAGATTTAATTTATATATCGCACGGTAGTGGTGATAGTTGGATTGAATTAACAGCAAACGGAAAAATTGATATCTATGCAAAAGATAGTATTAGTATTCATAGCTCTCAAGATTTAAATTTTACAGCAGATAGAGATATTAACTTTACAGCAATACGAGATCTAAATACTGTTGTAGGAAGAAATCATAACGAATCAGCAGGTGATCAACGTAATATTAAAACAGGCACACATACAGCATTTAGTGCAGGTACAAGTTTCAACGCAAATGCACAAAGCACAGTATCTTTATATAGTGAAGCAAGTACAACTATTTTAGCACAAGACGAAATGACTATGCAAAGTAGTGGCAATTTATTTTTAGGTACAACTAGTAACATGAATATAGATGCTTGTGCAGGATTAAAAATTACTACTGACGGAGATAATCATATAAAAGCCGTAGGTAACTTAATTGTAAACTCTGATGCTGCAATTGATGTAAAGTCTGCAACTAACACTAAATTATCATCTGGAGAACAAACAGATATACATGCAGGAACAGCAGCGTTAGTAACAGCAGCAGGCGGCGGGTTAGATCTAAATGCAAGTTCTAATATAACTCAAACAGGCGCTGAAATACATTTAAATGGACCAGTAGCAGCAACAGCAGCAATAGCAGCAGACGCAGAAGTATCAGATGCTGCTAATCCAGTGCTTCCAGTTCCACCTACACAAGCATTACAAACTACACGTAGACCAAATCACGAACCGTGGTACGAACACGAAAATTATAATCCAACTGCATACACTCCTGAGAAAACAGAAGCCGGACAAGCATCAACTGACAGTTATGCTCCTGAGCGTCCAGATACGTTTTTAAGAAATAGCAATGTTACTGGAACAAATGCACCTACTGGAACAGCAGCAAACACATTTGGCACTGTAGCACCTAACGGATCTATAGCTGCAAGTAACACACCAGGAGGTGTAACAAGTTCACCTACACTAGGGGGAACACAAATTCCTACCGGAACTCCTGAAGAAATATCAGATAAAAAAGAGCGTGCAAGAATTTTTGCAAATTCTTTAAGAACTATTGCAGGATTTAACGATGAATTTGTAAAAGCAGCTATTGTTTGTGCTAATACAGAAAGTAAGATTAATGCTACTGAAGAATCTAGTTATGGAGGAACAAGTAACGATAGAATTAGATCTATTTTTAGTGCTGCAAGAACTGTAAGTGATTCACAACTTACATCTATAAAGGCAGACAAGTTTCAATTTTTTGAATTAGTATACGGTTATCAAAGTAGAATAGGACCGGGCATGGGCAATGACGCAGCTGGTGATGGAGGAAACTACATTGGTAGAGGACTTATTCAGTTAACTGGTAAAGGAAATTACGAGCGTTACGGAAAACTTGCAGGATTGACAAACGCACCAATTACAGACGATAATCCGTTTGGTGTTGATATTATAGTTGATCCTGGATTATTACTTACAGACTTTAAATTGTCTTGTGATGTCTGTGCAGCCTATTTAAAAGATAGATATAAAGATAAAGGCCGCGGCGTTCTAGGTAATATGAGACTTTGTATTGCAGGTACAGAAGGTGGTTATAATTTAGGCATTAGTAAAGACAGACAATTTGCAGGTGTTGTAGATGCAGATGATACTTGGTATAATGCACCAACAAATAATAGAGGATTTGGATAATGTGTAATGTAGTAATTCCAGCAAGTGAAGTTATTAGTCCGAACATTCCAATATATACAGATGAAATTCCTGATTTGGAAAGTCAGCGGTTTGCTTCTGATGATCCATTTGAGCAAGACTTAGAAGGCGATGTAGTATCTAATCAACAATTTTTATCTTACAGTAATCAAAGTGGTAGACAAGATACTCAATCAGGCGGCATACCGGGGCAGGAACAAGGTACTATTTCCGGAGCTGAAGTTACAGGACCTGTACCTCAAAATCCTGGTTACGAACGATTAGTTGCGTTACTACAAAATTGCTTATCACAAGACTGGACAGAAAAAGGCAATCCGGGTAATCCTAGAATATTACAAACATATAGAGTTTGTAATCAATCTTATGATAGAGATAGTAGTGCTATGGCTTATGCATGGTGCGCAGCGTATGTAAGTTGGGCTTTAGATGAAGCTGGAATTGGTGGACTTAAATCAATGAGTTCACAAGCGTACAAAAATTACGGTGCAGAGGTTGGATGGCGTGATACATCTCAAATACGCAAAGGAGATGTCGTAGTATTTAAATCAAAAACTAGAGGCGGGGGCCATGTAGGGTTTGTATGGGAAGTTGATACAAAAAATAAACGTTTTAAAGTATTAGGTGGAAACCAAGGTGATAATGCAAAAATAAGTAATTATAGGTTCGAGTCAAACAGTCAGTATACTTTAACAATTAGGCGCAATTGGGCAATACCTGCTGAGTTAGATGTACCGATAGACGGTTCAACTATTGAAAATACTGGCGGCGAAGATAGTACAGTGTAAGGAAATAAAATGGCACAAAAAGAATTATACAAAAAAGTAAAGATTAAAAAAACCGTCACAGAGGACAAAGCTATACAAACTTGGTATAAAGGGTTTAGTACAGCTAATCCTGATAATAAAAGTTACAAGTTGTATGATATTGCTTTAATTAAACAGGACATCATAAATCATTTTCATATACGAAAAGGTGAAAAATTAAGTGATCCTGATTTTGGTACAATAATATGGGACATATTATTTGAGCCATTAACAGAACAACTAAAACAAGCTGTGATATCAGATGTAAACAGAGTATTGCAAACAGAAACTAGAGTATCTATAAACGAAGTTATTGTTACTGAGTACGAAAACGGATTACAAATTGAAGCTACACTTACATATTTGCCTTACAATATTACTGAATCTTTGCGCTTTTCTTTTGATCAAAACAACGGATTAATATAATAGCACTTAACAGCTTACGATAAATATTAGTAGATAAAATAAGGAACGAAAATGTCATCAACCGATAGACAAAATAGACTTTTAGTTGCCGAAGATTGGAAAAGAATTTACCAGTCATTCCGCAATGCAGACTTTAAAAGTTACGATTTTGATAATTTAAGACGTACTTTAATAAATTACCTTAGAGAGAATTATCCTGAGGATTTTAACGATTATATTGAGTCTTCGGAGTACCTTGCACTTATTGATATGATTTGTTTTTTGGGTCAAAACCTTTCGTTCCGTATTGACTTAAATGCAAGAGAAAACTTCTTAGAACTAGCAGAACGTAGAGAAAGTATACTGCGCCTAGCTAGATTATTAAGTTATAATGCAAAACGTAATTTACCTGCTCATGGTCTACTTAAAGTTGAGTCAATTAAAACAACTGAAGATGTAATCGATGCTAACGGTTCAAACATTAGCCGTCAAAGTATTCTATGGAATGACAACACAAATCCTGATTGGTACGAGCAGTTTACAAAAGTTTTAAATGCAGCATTACCTGTAACAAACAAATTTGGACGTCCTATACAATCTGCTGCTGTAAACAATATACCTAGTCAGCAATATAAAGTTAACGGTGCGTCAACTGACTTGCCAATTTATAGATTTTCAAAAGTTATAGACGGTAAGAACGTTCCATTTGAAGTTGTGTCTGCTGAAGTAAGTGGTAATGAAATATTAGAAGAGCCACCGTTAGCAGGTAATAATTTAGGATTTTTGTTTAGAGATGATAACAAAGGATTTGGTAGTTCAAACACCGGATTCTTTTTACATTTTAGACAAGGTTTACTAGAAGACGGAACATTCACTATTGACACACCTTCTACAAATCAAGCAATTAGTATAGATAGTCCTAATATTAATAATACTGATGTTTGGCTATATCAACTGAATACAGCAGGATTTGAAACAGATTTATGGGACAAAGTAGATAGTGCAAAAGGATCTAATGTAGTTTATAACAGTTTGTCTAGCACAACAAAAAATATATACAGCATTGTAACAAGGTTAGATGATAGAATTGATCTTATGTTTAGTGATGGTGTATTTGGCAACTTACCACAAGGAACCTTCAAAACATATTTTAGAACTAGCGCAAATACTTCTTTGAATATTACACCTTCTAGTATGCAAAAAATTACAATTGATGTAGACTACCTTTCAGGGCAAGGTATTGAAGAAACACTTACTTTCGAACTTAGTTTAAAATATACTGTACTTAATAGTTCGGCATCTGAAACAAATGAAAATATTAAATTAAATGCTCCAGCTGTTTACTATACACAAAACAGAATGGTAACTGCTGAAGATTATAATATTGTTCCTGCAACAACAAGTCAAGAAATTATTAAAACAAAAAGTGTAAACAGAACGTCTAGCGGTATTAGTAGATATTTTGATTTAATAGATGCAACTGGAAAATATAGTAAAACGAATATATATGGCAATGACGGAATATTATATAAAGAATATTACAACGATACACAGGGTGTTTCCTTTACAACAAGAAATGATATTGAAAATATAATACTAAACACAGTTCAACCTATACTTGCAAAAAAACAATTAAGAAATTTTTACTATGATAAATTTACACGTATTGATTTTAGTCTAAACAATTATGAATGGACACAAGCTACTAGCGGAACTAATGAAAGTAGCGGTACATTTAGTGACGGTGACTTAGAAGGTTTAGCACTAAAAACAGGAGGTTTTACAAGCACAAGTTTAAAATACCTAACAGTTGGATCAATGGTAAAATTTGTTCCACCAAGTGGCTTTCATTTTATGAAAGATAAAAATAATGCACTAATGTCTACAACGTCTCAACCACATGCTGGCCAAGTTGATTATATTTGGACAAAAGTAGTAAGCATAACAAATGACGGCAGCGGTACTGGTGAGATAGTTTTTAATGATAACATTCCTTCATTAGATGCTGCAAAACCAAAAATTAAAGAAATTATTCCTGCGCTAACTACAGTTTTAAGTGCTGATATAAAATCACAAATGATTGATAGAATGTTTACTTACAAAACATTTGCACTACGTTATGATTATCTAACAGAACGTTGGAAAATTATTACAGAAGATAATGTTAATTTTAATTCTGAGTTTGGATTAGGAAGAGCAGGCGATGCTGCTAACCAAAGTTTAGATGCAAGTTGGTTATTGTTGTTTGAAACAAATGGCGAAACCTATACAATTACAACAAAGTCAATGCGTTATGTATTTGAATCTGATGAAGAAGTTAGATTTTTCTTTGACGGAAGAGATAAAATCTATAATAACAAAACAGGCAAAACACTTATTGACACGATAAGAGTTTTAAATATTAATACTAAGTTAGACATTCAGGAACTAACGCCATTTACAATAGACTTTGATTGGGAAATTTCAGAATCTTTTAGAGACAGTGAAGGGTATGTAAGTAGTAAAAAAATAGAAGTTAATTTCTTTGATAACGATGATGACGGGGTTGTAGATGATCCTGATATATTTGAACAAATAGTGCTACCGGAAATTAACGAAGCGAAAAAAATTATAATGTTGAAAAAATATAATCCTACTCAGTCTGTAGAAGATTATAGATACACAGACGGTGCAGATGTGTACAAAGTAAACAGTCTAGACTTTGCAGTAAGCGGATATACCGAAGGCGATGTATTTTATGTAACAAGTACTAACACATTCTATAAGTTAGAAAACGGAGTTTTACAAATTACTAACGACTACAAATCGTATGTTGGAAGAGCAAACATTAAATTCCAATATATACATAATGCAGATGAAAACTACAGAATAGATCCTAGCAGCACTAATATTATCGAGACGTACTTGCTTACTAAAACATATGATACAGAGTATAGACAGTACCTAAATGGTGTGCTACCAAGAGCACCGTTGCCTTTAAGTTCAGATCAAATGTTTTTAAACTTTGGACAAACTATTAATGCACAAAAATCTATTAGTGATGAGGTAATTTATCATCCAGTAAAATATAAACCATTATTTGGATCAAAGGCAGCATCAGAGTTGCAAGCAAAATTTAAAATAGTAAAAAATGAAGATATTGTAATTACAGACAACCAGCTAAAGGCAGATGTAATAACATATATAAATCAATTTTTTGCTTTAGAGAATTGGGAATTTGGTGATACATTTTATTTCCAAGAATTGGCTGCATATGTAACTACAAAAATGGCACCTAATTTGAAAACATTTGTTATTGTGCCAGAAAATGTAAACCAGACATTTGGTAGTTTATTTGAAATAAAGGCAGAAGATGATGAAATTTTTGTAAGTGCAGCAGGAGTTGATGATGTAGAAGTAATATCTGCTATCACAGCAACAAGACTGAAAGCATCGGGTAATATTGTAACAAGCGATACAAGCTCTACAATAGGTATTCAAAGTTCAGTAACAGATTTTAATGCCGGAGGCTATGAATAAAAAATGGATAATAATCAAAACGAATATCCAATCAGTGATGATAAAAATAAATCAGATAAATTTATTCCTAAGTATTTTAGAACGCTTCCAAACAAGAAGTTTTTATCTGCAACTGTAGATCAATTAATTCAACAAGGTACTGCTGAAAAAATTAATGCGTACTTTGGCTTAAAAACTGCAAAGGCATATACAACTACAGATAACTATGCATCAGAAACAAATAGTGCAAGGAATAATTATCAGTTTGGACCTGCAACTATAAGTGTTGACGAATTACAAAATGTAAATTTTTATAAAGATTATGTTGATTATATTAATCAAATTAAAAATTTAAAAGGTACTGTTAGTAATCATTCAAATATAAATGAACAAGAATATTATAGTTTAGAACCGCATATTGACTTTGATAAATTTACAAATTATAGAGAATACTATTGGTTACCTTACGGTCCACAAACAATTCCAATTGCAGGTAACAGCTTAGATACCACTAGTACATATACTGTAACAAGAAAAGACAATGTTGATAATTTTTCATATGTGTTTAACCCCAACGGATTAACTAGTAATCCTGATATTAAACTATTAAGAGGACAAACATATATATTTGAAATTGATGCTCCTGGTATGCCTATGCAAATTAGAACACAGAGACCGGGCACTGAAGAGTTTACTTTTTATGATGGTGTAACAAATGTAATACATGATGACGGAACACAAACTCTTACAATCAAAGTTCCGACAAATGCACCTGAAGTATTATATTATGTAAATTCAAACGATATAAATCAAAGTGGTATATTTAAAATCCTTAACGTAGAAGATGCAGCTAATATTAATATTGATGAAGAAGTTATTGGAAAGAAAACTTATACAAGTGGAAATGGTATTGAATTATCTAATGGCATGAAAGTACGGTTTGTTGGTGACGTTGTTCCAGCAGAATATGCAACAGGTGAATGGTATGTTGAAGGTGTTGGTAATAAAATTGAACTTATACCGGAAGCAGAATTATACATTCCAACAGTTTATAATGATAATTTAAACATACCGTTTGACAGTGAACGTTTTGATAGACTACCATTTGATGATGCTAGTGGTTATGCTGGTACAAAAGATTATATTGTTTCGAATAGAGCAAGTAAAGATAAAAACTATTGGACACGGTCAAACAAATGGTTTCATAAAAGTGTAATAGAAACTGCTGCTGCTGCTAACAATCAAGCAGTAGTTATAAATGAAGATCTAAAAGCAAAAAAACCTATTATAGAATTTGCTGCAAATTTAAAATTATCGAATTTTGGAACATCTACAAAAAAAGATGTAGACTTAGTTGACAACATTACAACAGATGTTTTTAGTATTATTGAAGGCAAAGAAACTTATAATATTGACGGTATTGATATTGTTCCAGGCATGCGTATTTTGTTTACAGCAGATACAGATGTACTAGTAAAAAATAAAATATATGAAGTTAAAAAAATTCGTTTCATAAACAACAGCCAGTTAACATTGCAAGAAACTGAAGATACTGATCCTATTATAAATCAAAACCTTTTAGTAAAGAACGGTGTCAATTTTCAAGGTAAAATACTTTATTATACTGGCACAGCTTGGGAAGAAGCACAAAGAAAAACACAAGTAAACCAGGAACCATTCTTTGAACTGTTCACCCAAGATGGTATAAGCACACAGACATTAGAAAGTGTTAGTCAAATAGGTACAAAGATACTTTCTTATCAAAAAGGCACAGGTGCAGTTGATCCTGAATTAGGATTTAGTTTATCTTATAGAAGTATTGAAAACATAGGTGATATAGAATTTAATTTTAATTTACTTTCGGATATTTTAGAGTATACAATTAATAATACAAGGCAACAAGTTAACGTAGATCAGCTTTTAATTAAGAAGTATTCTGACATTGATACATTTGAATATATAAATGCTTGGACTAAAGCACCATATTTAAGTAGACAACCTGTTATTAATCAAGTTATTGCTGAAGATGCCCAAACTGTGTTTCCTATTAATGTCTATGATAATAGTGCAAGTGTAGATGACCTATGGATAAGAGTGTTTATAAATAATTCTCTTACAACAGATTATACAATTACAAATATAAATGGTGTTGCTAATGTAGTTCTTAATACTCCTTCTAAAGAAAAGGATATAGTTTTATTAAAAACTCATAGTAGTGTTGCAAAAAATGATAATGGACATTACGAAACACCTATAAATTTAACTAACAACCCCGATAACCAAGATATTGAATCATTTACATTTGGAGAAATGATTGATCATGTATCTACAGTAATCGAAGAACTTAATTTACCAGGCGCATTTCCTGGTGTTAGTAAATTAAGAGATAAAGGATTTGTTGCTAAACACGGAAAACGTTTTGTACAACATAGTGCTCCTTTAAACTTTGCAAATTTTCATTTAAACGACGAAAATGCAAATATAATAAAAGCAATAGAATACAATAAAAGAGAATACGGTAAGTTTAAAAGAGAATTTTTAGACGTTGCTAACGATTTAGGGTTTGATGGAGATGTAAAAACCCATGTAGATAAAGTACTAGAACGTATAAACTTAAACAAAAACAATAGTATGCCTTTCTATTTTAGTGATATGTTAGCATATGGCTTATGTGTTTCAACTGAACACGAAGTATTTGATGAAAATAATAGATTTTATCCACTAGCAACAAATTTTAATTTAGATGAGCTATCTATAAGAAGTGTAAACGTTTATCACAACGATATGCAAATAGCACATCAACAAGATTATACTTTTAACGAAGATGGCTTTGTTGTATTATCAGAAGATTATATTGTAGCCTACGAGGATATAATAACAATTTGTGAGTATAGCAATACAGATGGGTCATACATACCACCTACTCCTACTAAATTAGGATTGTATCCTGCATATGTACCTAGTGTTTACATTGACAATACTTACTTAGAACCGCAAACTGTTGTGCAAGGACATGACGGTAGTTTAAGAATAGGCTATAATGATTTTAGAGATGACTTGTTGCTCGAACTTGAAATGCGTATCTATAATAATATTAAAGTAAAATATGATGAAGATATTTTTAACATATATGATTATGTAGGCGGCGAGTTTAGAAAAACAAAATTTAGCCATCAGCAAATAGACAATGCATATGTAGACGATTTTATTGATTGGCTTAACTTAGTTGGCAACCCAGATTACACAGATAATAATTTTTATAGTAGCGCAAATCCGCTAACATTTAATTATTTTGCAAGTACAACGCCTAGTCAAAAACCTTTAGCAGGATTTTGGAGAGGTATTTACAAAGATGCATTTGATACTGATCGCCCACATACACATCCTTGGGAAGTCTTAGGATATTCAATTAAGCCAGCATGGTGGAATAAAGTTTACGGACCTGCGCCATATACAACTGATAATATTCCTATGTGGTCAGATTTAGAAAAAGGGTTTGTAAGAGAACCTGGAAAGCCTTTAGTAGTTAGAGAAAAGTTTGCTAGACCGGGACTAGCATCGTTTCCGCCTTCTAGTTCACAAGGATTAGTACAGAATCCTTTAAACAGTGGTTATATTAGAGACTTTAGTAATGCTGCAATTAAATCTAAATTTAAATTTGGTGATATGGCTCCTGTGGAAAATGCTTGGAGAAAAAGCAGTGATTATCCATTTGCTTTAATTAAGAGTTTACTTATAAATAGACCTGCGTTTATGTTTGGTGTAGGGTTTGATAGAAGTCGTATCTCTAGAAACTTTGCTGGACAACTTGTTTACGGAGATACAAATAAACGTATACAATTAAATAATATAGTATTTCCTAATTCTACAAATGATGCAACACGAGTACAAACAGCAGGATTAATAAACTTTGTTTCTAACTTAATACATAATGATGTTAACACATCTTATGCTTCATATCAAAAAACATTAACGGGTTTGACAAATAAACTTGGATTGCGTGTTGCAGGTTTTACTAATAAAGAAAAATTTAACTTAATACTTGATTCTCGTAATCCACTAAACGAAGGTAATGTATTTGTACCAGCAGAAAATTATAGCTTACACTTAAACAAAAGCACTGCATTTGATATTGCAACATATAGCGGTATAATAATTGAAAAACAACAAGCAGGGTATGTTGTAAGAGGTTATGATAGATTTAATCCTGTATTTACAATATACGATCCGATAGCAAGTAGTAAGGATATAACACTTAGTGAAGGCGGAACTAGCGAGGACTTTGTTGAATGGGGCGAAGGTAAAACTTATCTTCAAGGTAACCTTCTTAGATACGAAGGTAGATTTTATAGAGCAAAAGCTGACCATGTATCGGGTGAAACATTTGATGCAACTTTATATGTGATTGTAAAAGATGTACCTATAGTTGGCGGCACTAGTGTAACAATAGCAAGCAATTATAAAACTCATCCATCTTATGTAGATTACGGAACAACATTTCAAACAATACAAGAAGTAATTGATTTTATAAATGGTTACGATTATGCATTACGTAAAGCTGGATTTATATTTGAGTCTTTTAAACCTGAAACCGAAACTGTTCAAAACTGGCGCATGAGTATGAAGGACTTTTTGTTCTGGACTACACAGAACTGGCAAGAAAATAGTGTGATTACATTAAGTCCAGGAGCAGAAACACTAAAGTTCTTTAGAGAAGAACATATTGTCGACAATATTTTTAATGAATTGTATTCAACTACTCCATTAAATAGTAACGGACGACCTATTAATCCTGCAAATTTATCGTATAGTAGAGTTGAAAAAGAATTTATTTTACAACCAAAAAATACTATAGAAGGTATTTTCCTTGCTAAACTACCTTTAACACAAAAAGAACATGTCATTACAATAGATAATGAAACTATATTCCAAGATGTAATTTATAACCCAAGTTCGGGATATAGACAAGAGCGTATCAAAGTTTTAGGTTATAGATCAGCTGATTGGGACGGAAGCACAAACGTTCCAGGGTTTATTATTGACGATCCTATTTGTTACAATTGGGAACCTAATACTGATTATGTTATAGGTACTATTGTAAAATACAAAGAATTCTATTATGTATCCAGTACTCATGTACCAGGCACTACAAAGTTCGATTATAATGTTTGGCAAAGGTTAATCGAAAAACCAGAAGCTGGTATGATGCCTAACTTTGAATATAAGGCTAATCAATTTGCTGACTATTATGATTTAGATACTGATAATTTTGATATTTCGCAACAACAACTTGCACAGCATTTAATTGGATATCAAAAAAGAGATTACTTACAAAATATTCTAAAAGATGATGTAAGTCAATATAAGTTTTATCAAGGGTATATTAAAGAAAAAGGATCATTAAATAGTTTAACAAAATTATTTGATAGTCTAAGTCACAGTACAAATAGTTTAGAATTTTATGAAGAATGGGCATTCCGTACAGGCACATATGGCGCAATTGACGGTATAAAAGAAAATGAATTTATTTTAGATGAAACTAAATTTATGTTATCACCGCAGCCCATTGAACTTGTTAACACTGCAACTGGAACAAGTTTAGATTTAATTTATAGGCAGCCTGTAAACGATGTGTATCTATCACAAGAAAATTATGATCCAAATAATGTATTCCCTGTTCATGCTACGTCACCTGCAGAAATTATTGAAACTGCTGGATATGTACACAGTGAAGATGTAAAGTTTGAAATAGCCTCCTACTCGGATCTTGCTACACTTGATCCTACACTTTTAGAATTAAATGATTATATCTGGATTGGTAAAAATAAACAAGACACATGGGACGTTGTAAAAGTCGAAGGCACTAACAATGTACCTGAAGCAGTTGAAGACGGAACACAGACACGTTTAAACTTTAATTTTGCGCACGGTTTAGAAGTTAATGATGTATTT
>Ga0098048_1000450_pt1 | contig 20038 bp, 27 predicted proteins | sample 13_taG_FD_75052 | JGI IMG/M metagenome (GOLD analysis project Ga0098048, IMG submission 75052) | Marine viral communities from the Subarctic Pacific Ocean - 13_ETSP_OMZ_AT15268 metaG | ecosystem: Environmental > Aquatic > Marine > Oceanic | place: Pacific Ocean | collected 2015-01-16 | reverse complement strand
GGTTGGATAGAATTTACACTTATAAAAGTAAATCCTTATATTGAAACTGTTGTTGATAAATTTACATATAACGAGCGCGGACAACAAATTACTTTAGTTAACTTTACATTAGATGACAATGGAGACTTTGTATCATCTGACAAAGTAAGACATGAAATTATAACTAGACCGAGACACTTTTCTCATCAGAGGAGAAATTAATGTTTGATTTCAGTTTACTACCGCTGTTTGTAAGTGTTCTTATACTAACATTAATCGTGTTGGGTATTGGTATCCATTTTGCTAGAAATTTATTTGTTATGATGTTAGTTATTCCTGTTGCTCTTGTATGTGTTTTTAGTACGTACAAGACTGTAACTGATATACTCGGTTATCCAATATTCCAAACTATACCTGATGAAAGTTTATATTTGGCACACACTAACGATCCTAATGAACAGTTTATATTTGTATGGATTATACAGCCAAAAGAAGATCGTCCGAAAAATGTTCGCATATTAAACACAGAAGAAAACAAGCAAGCATTAGAAAATGCAAAACAACGATCTGCAAAAGGTATACCACAACAAATGAAGGGCAGTCTCCCTCCAAGTGGATATGGCGGACCATTAAACAAAGGTAACTACGAAAGTTATGATTTTGTGCTTGACGCACAAGGCATTAAGTAGTATACTAAACACTAATAAAGATATATCAAGGAGTATTCACATGAGTGGCGCACGTATTTTTTCGAGTGAAGAAAAAGCAAAATTAACACAACTAGTAAACGAAGGACTTACTGTAATGCAGGAAGTTGATGACCTTAATGAAGGTCTAAACGACACTGTAAAAGCAATTGCAGAAGAAATGCAGATCAAGCCTGCTGTACTTAAAAAAGCAGTACGCACAGCATACAAAGCAGATTTTGACAAAGCAAGCGAAGACCATGAAACACTGGAAACAATTCTTGCTACAGTTGGCAAGATCTAAATGCAATATCGCATATTGTTAGTTGCACTGGAAGCCGAACTTCCATACAAACAAGCACCTAAGAACTACAAAGTAATCTATACTGGCGTTGGCAAAGTCAACGCTGCTGTAGCAACTGCACAAGCAATCATGGAAGCAAATAGTTTAGGCTTCCACCCTCGTGTGGTTAACTATGGCACTGCGGGTAGTTGCAACAAAGAGCTAACAGGGTTGCATCGTGTTACACGTTTTGTACAACGAGACATGAACGCAGAACCACAAGCACCAAGAGGTGTTACACCTTTTGAAGCAGGTTATAACTATCTAGAGTTTAGTGCAGACATGACGCATGGACTTACTGTAGGCACCGGTGATCAGTTTGTACATGAACTTGAACCGTGGCTTGTGGATAACAATATTGATATTGTAGATATGGAAGCATACGCTATTGCAAGTGTTTGCAAACGTATGAATGTATGGTTTGACTGCTACAAGTATGTAACAGATTATGTAGGTACACCGCATCAAGCAGACATATGGGAACAAAATGTTGCCAATGGCGTAAGGGACTTCTTGTCAGTACTATGAGCAGTGTAAAACAATTTTGGGTAAACAGTTATCGCAGTGATAGTATTGCATTTTACTTTGAACTAATAAGTTTCTTATTCACTGTATATGCAAGTCTGACACTAGCAGTTAACGCAGACGATCCCAATATGCTAGTGGTATACCCTGCATTTTTTGTAGGAAGTGTAACACAATTATATGCAAGTTGGCGCAGAGGTGCCGCTTGGATTATGTTACTAACAGGATACTTTGCTTGTATCAACGTTTTTGGTTATGGAGTAGCCGCAGGATTATGGTAGATTATTATACATTACATTGGAGTGACGTAGTAGGACAATGCGGTATGTTGTTACTGGTTGGTACTTACTGGGCTCTGCAAACAGATAGAGTAGATGCTAAAGGTTTTTGGTACAGTTTCTTTAACCTAGTAGTAGCAATATTGTTAGGAATTAACTTGTATTTTAAGCCAGTTCTTGCTAACATAACACTAGAGATATTTTGGGCTGTAATGAGTGTCTGGGGTATAGCAAAATGGTACAAAGGTAGAAAATGAGTTACGTAGACGCATATTTTGATAGAGAACATGATCGTATTCATGTAGTTGAACGTGTAGATGGTAAACGAGAATATCGTGAGTATCCTGCTAACTATGTGTTTTATTATGATGATCCACGTGGAAAATACAAAACTATCTATGATAAGCCAGTAAGCAGATTTAGTACACGCAATCGCAAAGAGTTCCAGCGTGAACTGAAGATTCAAGGCGGCAAAGGTATATGGGAAAGTGATATTAATCCTGTGTTTCGTTGTTTAGCAGATAACTATCTTGGTGCAGATGCTCCTAAACTGCAAACTGCTTTTTTCGATATTGAAGTAGACTTTCACAAAGAGAAGGGCTATAGTAGTCCTGAGGATCCTTTTAATCCTATTACAGCAATCTCAATATACTTAGACTGGACAGATCAACTTGTAACATTGGCTATTCCACCAAGTGGTATGACAATGGAAACTGCTACTGACTTATGCAAGCGTTTCGATAATACTTACTTGTTTACAAGCGAAGCAGAAATGCTTGAAGTTTTCTTAGACTTGTTAGAAGATGCAGACATTGTAAGTGGATGGAACAGCGAAGGATATGATATTCCGTACACTGTAAATCGTATCACTCGAGTGCTTAGTAAAGATGATAATCGTAAATGGTGTTTGTTTGGACAGTTGCCTAAGAAACGCACATTTGAACGCTTTGGTAAAGAAAGTGTTACATTTGACCTAGTAGGTCGTGTACACTTAGACTATATGCAATTGTATCGCAAATACACATACGAAGAGCGTCATAGTTATACATTGGATGCTATCGGTGAACATGAACTAGATGAACGTAAAGTTGCATATGAAGGCACACTTGATCAGTTATATAATCAGGACTTTGAAAAGTTCATTGACTATAACAGACAAGATACTGCACTGCTAAACAAACTAGATAAGAAACTACGCTTTATTGACCTAAGTAATGTGTTGGCACATGAAAACACAGTGTTGCTTATGACTACTATGGGTGCTGTTGCTGTAACAGAGCAGGCTATCATTAATGATGCACATGCTCGCGGTATGGTTGTTCCTAATCGTAAAAACAGAGACGGTGAAAGCACTACAGCAGCAGGTGCTTATGTGGCATATCCTAAAAAAGGATTGCATGACTGGATTGGTGCTATTGATATTAACAGTCTGTATCCTAGTGTGATTCGCGCACTTAATATGGGTCCAGAAACTGTTGTTGGACAACTCCGACAAACAATGACTGAACATGCAGTACGTACAAAAATGGCAAATAAAAAGTCATTTGCAGATGCATGGGAAGGAGAGTTTGGTAGTAAAGAATACCAAGCAGTAATGAATATGGAGCGCGGCACTGAGATTACCATTGACTGGGAGAACGGTGATGAAGATACGCTCAGTGCATATGATGTATGGCGTCTTATGTTTGATAGTAATCAGCCGTGGACACTAAGTGCTAATGGTACTATCTTTACTTATGAACGTAAAGGTATCATCCCTGCACTACTAGAGCGGTGGTACGCAGAGCGTAAAGATATGCAAAAAGAACTGAAAAAAGCAAAGGATGAACAAGGCGATGTGGAATATTGGGATAAGCGACAATTGGTTAAGAAGATTAATCTTAATAGTTTATACGGTGCTATTCTTAATCCAGGTTGTCGTTTTTTTGACCATCGTATTGGGCAATCAACAACTCTTACTGGAAGGTGCATCTCCAAGCGTATGGCTGAAACAGTTAATGGTCTCCTTACAGGAAAGGAAGATCATGTAGGAGATGCTATTGTATATGGCGATACTGATAGTGTGTACTTCAGTGCATGGCCCATGATGAAAGACGAAGTAGAAAGTGGCAGACAAGAGTGGACAAAAGAAATTGTTACAGCACTTTATGATGGAATTGCAGACCAAGTAAACGACGAGTTTCCAGTGTTTATGGAACGTGCTTTTCATTGCCCGCGTGAGAATGGCGAGATCATCAAAGGCGGCAGAGAGATTGTTGCAACTAAAGGATTGTATATCACAAAGAAGCGTTATGCGGCACTGATATATGACTTAGAAGGTTTTAGACTAGACACAGATGGTAAGCCTGGTAAAGTAAAAGCAATGGGACTGGATCTCAAGCGCAGTGATACTCCAAAGGTTATGCAAGACTTCATGAGCGAATTATTATTAGATGTACTAACTGGTAGCCAGCGAGAAGAGATTATCGAAAAGATCAAAGAGTTTAAAAATAATTTTCACGAACGCCCAGGCTGGGAAAAAGGTACACCGAAACGTGTTAATAACTTAACCAAATACAGTGCAGAAGAAAAGAGACTAGGCAAAGCAAACATGCCCGGGCATGTTAGAGCAGCAATGAATTGGAATACAATGCGCAAAATGAACGGTGACAAGTATAGCAGTGAGATTATGGACGGTGCTAAAACTATTGTGTGCAAACTTAAAAGTAATCCTCTGGGCTGGACTAGCATTGGTTATCCTACAGATGAAACGCAATTACCAATTTGGTTCAAAGAACTTCCGTTCGATGACAGTTTGATGGAAGCAACTATTGTAGATCAAAAGATTGACAACTTGCTCAGTGTTCTCAAATGGGATCTTAAGGGAGCAACGCAAACTGCTAACACGTTTGATGATTTATTCTCGTTTGAGTAATATACGTATATAAATACAACTGGAGAACGTCAATGAAACTCGTAGATAAAATGATTGCATTATCATCTGTAATAAAAAATAACAGCGAGTCTCTTCTGACGAATGATAATTTACTCGAAAAACAAGAGTTTTTTGAAAAACAATCTTTACTGTGGAAGGACAAATCTAACCACAAATCTATTATTAACATTTTGCAAGAGATGCAAGAGTTAGCAGATCAGTATAATAAACAAATCTCACATGTCAACGAAGAAGCATCAAAGTTACTTCGTAAACAAGAAAATGAAATACGACAAAAAGACTACTACAACTACCAAGAAGTTGTTGACATACAGATTATACAAGAAAGAATAGATTCATATACTCCAGCTGCCATTAATGAGTTGTCTTTGCAAATTGGCAGATATAGTAGTTGGCAATATGCCGGAGTTGAATTAAATCCTAGTACAGGAAAATTAACTAATAAATTTCTTGCATGTGACCCATTATACATTTATCAAGGACATGCCACAAATCCTGAAAAAGTTAGAAGTCAATTTAATTCTTTCTTTGGTAAAAAGCGTATGTTTTTTTATAAGAACATAGATGATCTTCCTGACGGTCAACTAGGACTTGCAGTAAACATCGGCACATATGAATTTATGCCAACTGATCCTATTAAGAAAGAAATGAAAGAAATTATTAATGTACTTGCTCCAGGCGGACATTTTTTATTCACATACAACGATTGCGAACAAATAGCAAGTTTGGATCTATGTGTTGACACTTATAGATGCTATAACACTAAACAACTAATGAGCACTTTAGCATATAGTATTGGATTTGATGTAGTAGCATCGGGTTCCACAGACAACGGTACACACAGTTGGATGGTTGTCAAAAAGCCCGGTAACCTTACTACACAAAAACTTTCAGCACCATTGGTATCAATTGATAAAAATATTTAATATTTTACTTGACTTTATCCCAAAACCTAAATATAATACTAATATTATAAACATAAGGACACTTCGATGAAAGATTATCTACTCGACATCGTCAAGCACACACATTCGCTTGGCTTTATTAGTCTTGTTAAAGTAACAGGCACAGACGAAACAACAACCTTTGAAGGACTTGCAGAAGACCGTAGTGTTATCCTGCAAGCAACAACTAAGACACCAGTAGCAGAGTTTATGGGCACTTTTGGTATGCCTAACTTGGACAAACTAGGTGTTATCCTGCGTATTCCAGAGTATGCAGAAAACGCAAACATTAGTATTAACACACAAGAGCGCAACGGTGAAAATGTACCAGTTGGTATTGCTTTTGAAAATGCCGGCGGTGACTTTAAGAATGATTATCGCTTTATGGCAAGTGAGATCATTAACGAAAAACTTAAGACTGTTAAGATGCGTGATGTAAATTGGGGCATTGAATTTGAGCCTACAGTAGCAAGCATTCAGCGTTTTAAGTTTATGATCAGTGCTAATAGCGAAGAAACTACATTCATTGCTAAAACAGAGGACAAAAACCTCAAGTTTTATTTTGGTGACCATAGTACACATGCTGGTAACTTTGTATTCCAACATGATGTAGCAGGTGAAGTAACACGTGGTTGGGCTTGGCCCGTTGAGCAAGTCAGCAAGATTCTAAGTCTTGGCGGCGATACAACATTTAAAGTAAGTGACGATGGTGTTGCTGAAATTGTTGTTGACAGCGGACTTGCAGAATATCGTTACTTGTTGCCAGCACAGAGCAAGTAATGGAACTGCCAACTAATCTAACAGCAAATCAAAATGACTATGCTTTGTTTTTGCCAGCACTGAGTACATTCTATGCACTGTTTGTAGGCAGACAACGCAGAGGTCTACTGCCTTATGATGAAAATCTAAAAGCCAGTGGCACACCTTACATTGATCCTGCTCGTATCCCACAAGGATTACCTCACGGTGTAGAAAGTCTTAACTGGCTTGCACCCGAAGGACTTTGGCAGTACAATTGGAGCCTACACAGTGCAGGACATGCTAGTTTGGATCTTGAAAAGGATCTGTACAGAGAAGATATGTACCGCGTTCGCAACAGAGAAACTAGTTGGTTGTTAGGTGATAGTGGCGGTTTCCAAATTGGTAAAGGAAAGTGGGAAGGCGACTGGCGTGCAGGCAGTGGTTGTCAAAAAGCACAAAAGAAACGTGATGGTGTGCTACGCTGGATGGACGAATTTATGGACTATGGAATGATACTTGATATTCCAGCATGGGTAGATAGGTCACCAGAAGGCAGTGCCGCAAGTAAGATCAGTTCATATCAAGAAGCCGCAGATGGTACAAAATTTAATAACGAATACTTTATTAAGAATCGTAATGGTAACTGCAAATTCTTAAACGTACTACAAGGTGAAAACTTTGCACAAGCAGATGACTGGTATGAGCAAATGAAGCACTTTAGTGATCCTAAGCAGTATCCAGATGCACACTTTAATGGCTGGGCAATGGGCGGGCAGAACATGTGCGACGTACATCTAGCACTACGTAGAGTTGTGACACTAGGACATGACGGATTACTCGAAAAAGGTAAACAAGATTTAATGCACTTCTTGGGTACAAGTAAACTAGAATGGGCAATGGTACTTACTGCTATACAACGAGGTATTCGCAAGCAGTTTAATGAAAACTTTACTGTTACGTTTGATTGTGCTAGTCCGTTCCTTGCTACAAGTAATGGTACACAGTATAGTGGTTATACACTAGAGAATGAAGGCAAGTGGAGTTACTTAATGGAGAGAGCTCCTGATGACAAAACACTACATGCCAATACAACTCCTTATGATGATCACTGTGCTACATTATATGAAAACTGGATGCCTAGTCCACTTTCACAAATGATGAAAGTCAACGACGTTACATGTTATAGCCCGACTTGTTTGAATCGCATGGGCGAACAAACAAACACAAGTTGGGATAGTTTTAGTTACATGTTAATGATGAATCATAATGTGTATACACACTTGCGCAGTGTACAAGAAGCAAATCGTGTGTTTGATGAAGGCAGATATCCTTATATGCTAGTAGAAGATACATTTGATAAGACAGAAGTAAAAGATGTAATTGCACACATTTTTACAATAGATGACAGAGATAAGCAACTACAAATGATTGATGACTATCAAAGATTGTGGATGAAAGTAGTTGGCACAAGAGGTCATGTTGGCAAAAAGAGTGTCAACAGTAGCGCACAATTCTTTAGTTTATTCGAGGAAGTATAATGCGAGCTCTTATAGTAGGTATGGGTATAGGCGAACTATACAAAAGTATTTACGAAAGTAAACTATGGAATGTAACAACTGTAGATCAAAACAAACCTGCTGACTATTGGGATATTGAAGAAGTTGAAGGCGAGTTTGATGTAGCACACATTTGCACGCCAAACTGGACACACGGTACTATTGCTCGCAGTATTGCAAGCAACTGTAAGATCGTGTTTGTAGAAAAGCCGGGATTACGTACATCAGAAGATTGGGAAGCACTAGTGCATACATTTCCTAATACGCGGTTTGCAATGGTTAAAAACAATCAATATAGATCAAACATTGAAGAACTTTATATGCAAGCCCGAAAAAGTGATGAAATTGTAATTAACTGGCACAATTACAATCGTGTGCCAAATCCTGGTAGTTGGTTTACTGATAAAGATCGTGCATGGGGAGGCGTAAGTAGAGACTTACTACCACACTGTTTAAGTTGGGTACAAGTGTTTGAACCTGAATGGGCTAGTTTAGGTTTGTATGCATCTAGTAAGCATCAACACTATGACCTAGATACAGTTGGTAGTACAGACTATGGTGTAGTAAACAAAGACGGTGTGTACGATGTTGATGATCGTGCAGAGATTATGCTTAACAATGAGTGGCATATGTATACTTGTACTACTAGTTGGAAGAACCCTGTTGGTGATAAGATTAATATTGAATTCTTCAAACAAGGTGACCTTATTCATACTGAGCCCTTAGGACTATGTCCAGAAGATGCATATGAAAAAATGGTTGACACAGCACTAGATAACTTATATAATGATATATATTGGAGAGAACAATTCTCTCGCGACGTTTGGATTCATAAACAACTAGAGCTAATCTAATGGTTAAGATATTATACACACTAGGAGATGGTGTGTTTCAAGAAGCAAAGTATTCTCCAGGTAAGTTAGATGCACAAGACATTCATGTTCGTGCAGTAATGACAGGAGTATGTCGTAGCGATATCGCGATGATGAACGGCGACTTTGGTCCACTACCAATACCTATGCAAGGACACGAAGGACTTGCACAAGTGATTGCGGTGGGCAGTGGTGTTTCAGGAGTACAGCCCGGGCAGTATGTAGCAACCCGAGGCGAGCCAGCATATGCTGATGAGTACCATGTAAAACCTGAACAATGGGTTATAGTTCCAGAAGCAGATCCTAAATGGATATTGGAGCCAGTAGCATGCGGGGTCAACTGTGTGCTACAAGCAAGGCATGCTATTGCACTGCAAACTATAAACACACCACTGCCCAGGGCAGTAATAATTGGTAGTGGTTTTCTTGCAAAAATAGTGCTACAAACATTCCGTATATTATATCCAAACATTAGTGTAGATGTTATAGGTCGATCAAATGAAGAATGGTTTGGCGATAATGGTGCGCCTCTACTAGTAGATTTTGATGGCACATATGATATTGTTGTTGACTTAAAAGAAGATGATCGTGTGTTTAATACAGATTGTATCAACGAAAATGCTGTTGTAATTATGGCTACCGAAAAGCCTAATGGTATTGATACTACACTTGCTAATATGTTATGGAAAGCAGTTACGATGATCTTTCCAAGTCCGAGAGCACCTTCATTTTATGAAGCAATGTGCTTGAGTAAAACTTGGATTGAAGATGGATCTTTAACAGTTGACAACTTCTGGGATAGAGCTTATAGTAGAGATAATGAATGGAAACAAGCATTTGACGATGCTAATAACCGTAGTGGAAACTATGGTAGAGGATATATTAAATGGGACTAGATACTAACGAACGCCAGGGTGTCATATACTTTACAGGCACAGAAGTAGAAAATACTCTAATGAAAGGCGAACACACACTGTTTGTTGTTGGTGTACAGCCTGTTGATGAAATTGCAAAACATGCAGATGCACACAGTATCAAGCATTTATACTTTGGTACAAGTCAAAGTTTTGCTCCTGAATCAGACGCTGAATGGGCAGCATGGGCAGATATGATTATAGCACTGCTTAAATCAGGTTACTGGTGTACACTAGATTATGATGTACACTATTACGAAGAATTGTTAGAGTTTGGACTTGAAGAATACGACAACTTCATTAACATGATTTCAGTTAAACTACCATATATTAAACAGTTGAATTATAATGCAACACTAAAGATTGATGATACTACTTGGGGACATAGTAATCCAGGTGTTTGGTGCCATAGTGTACACGACCTAATGGATCGTAAAGTATACACTGATTGGCGTGAGTATGTTGGCGACACAGAGATATAGGAGATAACAGTGTCTAACTTAACTACAGAAGATAAGCAAGAGTTCATGGATCAAGTAGCAGGCAAAACCTATGACTATCAGATTAGTATCTGGGGATATGGCGGCGAACTTGTTTATGGCAAACTTACCAAAGCACAACATGATTTTTGGCAAGCACAATGTGATAAGACAGATGATGATGGTTACGATCAAGACGATATGTTTGGTAACTATATCTTTGACCAAGAAGACTTTGAAGAAGATCATGGTATTACTGTTCCAGAAGAAGCAAAACTTGAAAGTGAATGGTATGAGTGTGATGACATTGCACACACTAATGGTGTAAGTCTTGGTAGTGGATATATCAGTATTGATAAAATTGATGTTTCAGAAGATGGTCCTTTCTCTAGGGGACAAGTCATAGGTGAAGTTGTTGAAAGCACAGACCTCGAAGAGTTCATCAGCACTAACGAGTTGGACAGTGAAATTAATGAACTAGACCTCGACGAAGTTGGCAACCGTGATGAAGATGGTCACAACTATGTGATGTATGCAATGAGTGTTGAAAAAGGTACATTCGTTGATTGTCATTTAGAGTTGACAAAACCAATTGATCTTAGTAAACTAAGTTTTCAATCAACAGAGTATCCAAACGGAGACACTATTTTAGAAAGCATTCTTTATGATGGTGAAGATGTTGAATATGAGTTTGGTGATACTAACGGCAAATCAATGAATGCTTATGTAATGGATTATTAAAATGGCAGAAATAGATAATATGATACTTGGTGCAATGCGTGAACAAGCAATGGCAGAACAAGTAAATCAAAGTAAAAGACTAATTTGGGTTACCTTTCAAAAGGAAGGTATCCACAAATACCCAGCGGCACTAGACGATCCCAAACTGGCAACAGGTGATTGGGACGATGTAAGTTTCCTGGGTTACCCTCACCGTCATATGTTTCACTTCCGTGTTAGCATTGAAGTGTTCCATGATGATCGTGAAATCGAGTTCATCCAATTCAGTCGTTGGTTACAACGTTTGTTTAGTGAAGATGTAATTGCACTAGACTATAAGAGTTGCGAAATGATTGCGGATGAAATGTTCCTAGCGATTCGTACAAAGTACGGATCTAACCGAGAAGTTCACATTGAAGTGAGCGAAGATGGTGAGAACGGTTGTGTTGTCACCTTTCCAAAAGCCTAAGGAGATATATCGTGGCTGGAAAACCAATGAGTAATGCTATCAAACGTGTGTTTGATGACCTAGATGATTATAAGCGTTTTTGTAAAGAATTCGGCTGGGCGTATGACGAAGCAGATCTATACCGTGAAGATGCGGCAGGTTATGCAGAGTACAAACGTTTTAAGTCTGGTACACGTATTCCAAAGAACTGGATGCGTGATGCAAAGTTTCGCCTAAATCAATACCAAGAAAATCGAGGCGGTAATAAGCGTCCAGGCGGCAACTTTAGCAGTGGTCGGAGATAATAAATGACCGTATATATTGTGGATATTGAAGCAGTTGATACTCGTTACACCAAGCAGTGGAAAGAGCATCTACCTGATCAACTGCAAAAAGCACTTATACAAGATGTTGCAGTGCTGGATGAAGTTGTGGTTATCAGTGGCGGAGATGTTCCACAAGCAACTACACCTGGTGCCTTCCTTAATTTTGGAGGCACCAACGTGTACAAGTCTAAACAACTTGAACAAATAGGTAAATATTTCTGTGATGGAATTATTAAGAACGGCGATTATTTTATCTACACCGATGCCTGGAATCCTACAGTTATTCAACTACGCTATATGGCAGAACTATTGGGTGTTGACATTCGCATTGGTGGTCTCTGGCATGCAGGTAGTTATGATCCGCAGGATTTTCTAGGCAGACTTATTGGAGATAAGCCCTGGGTACGTAATGCAGAACGCAGTATGTATGATTGTTACGATCACAACTTCTTTGCAACAGATTTTCATATTGATTTGTTTGAGGAATCATTCCGTAGTAGCATGGTTGAGAAAGAACCTGTTAGAGTCGGCTGGCCCATGGAGTATTTGCAAAACAGTTTAGATGCATATAAGGGCATGAATAAGCGTGATCTTATCTTGTTTCCGCATCGTATTGCTCCAGAGAAGCAAGTCGAAATATTCCGTGATCTAGCACAAAGCATGCCTGAGTACGAGTTTGTTGTTTGTCAAGAACAACAACTTAGCAAAGATGAATATCATAAGATGCTAGGTGAGGCTAAACTTGTGTTTAGTGCTAATTTACAAGAAACACTTGGTATTAGTTGGTACGAAGGTGCACTAGTAGATGCTATTCCGATGGTGCCAGATAGACTGAGCTACAGTGAAATGGCACTTACTATGTTCAAGTATCCTAGCGAATGGACTGAGAGTTATGATAAATATTTGTTGCACAAGGATAATATAATACAATCAGTGCATGACTATATGAAGAATTACAATCAGTATCTTCCAACAATCCAAGATCAAGTATCAAAACTAGACACTAACTTCTTTAGTGGGCAGGAACTATATAAAACAATTCGAGATTCAATTTAATGAACATAGCATTTATCGGGTGTGGTAAACTAGGATTACCATGCGCAGAAGAAATAGCAAAAGCAGGTCACACTGTAACAGGCTACGATGTAGCAAAAGTAAAAAGTGATTTAGTAGAAATTAAACCAATTATTTCAGAAGCAGTTGCAGATGCAAAAATTGTATTTGTTGCTGTGCCTACTCCGCATGATCCAGAATATGATGGTCGTGTGCCTACTGCACATTTAGAGCCTAAAGACTTCAATTACGATATTGTAAAAGATGTATTGCGTGAATGTAATAGTGTAATGAATCCTGCACAAATGATTGTGCTTATTAGTACAGTATTACCAGGCACAGTGCGTAAAGAACTAGAGCCACTTGTAACAAACACACGTTTTGTTTACAATCCATATCTAATTGCTATGGGAAGTGTTGCTTGGGATTTTGTGAATCCTGAAATGATTATGATTGGCACACAGGACGGCAGTGAAACAGGTGATGCTAAAGAACTTGTTGACATGTACAAAACTGTAATGAAAAATGATCCTAGGTATGTAATTGGTACTTGGGATGAATGTGAATGTATCAAAGTATTTTATAATACGTTTATCAGTACAAAGATCGGACTGGCAAATATGATACAGGATGTAGCGATGAAACAGGGCAATATCAATGTCGATGTGGTTACCGATGCACTCGCAGGTTCAACTAAAAGGATCATGGGACCGCAGTATATGACTGCTGGTATGGGTGATGGGGGTGCTTGCCATCCAAGAGACAATATTGCCCTGCGCTATATGGCACAAGAACTTGGACTAGGGTATGATATTTTTGATGCCATAATGAATGCTCGCGAAGTACAAGCAGAAAACATGGCAAAGTTTTTAGTAGAACATGCAAAAGAAAATCAACTTCCAATACTAATACACGGCGAAGCATACAAGCCAAACGTACCTTATAAGGATGGTAGTTACAGTATTCTAGTAGAACACTATTGTATTAAACTTGGTTACCATCCTATTATAGTAGACCCGCACACAAGTCCACAGCGCGGTCCGTTCAAAGCAGTTGTACTGTTGGCACATAATGCAAACGTTACATACAAATATATGAATGAACAAAAACAAGAGCTATACTGCTTACTAATGGACGGCAGTATTGTGGTTGACCCATGGAGGCAATACCAAGATGACAGATATAAAGTCATCCATTACGGAAACACACGACCGCTGGCATAGAGGTCATGTAGAACCCTTTTGGAGCAAAAAAAGTTTTAGCCAACTTGACTACACACATGAAAGTTTTAACAATCACCAAGACGTAATAAAATGGAAGCGTCAAGGTTATGTTCATCCGGAAAGTCACTACACTGGATTTTTATGTGACATGCGTAAGCCACAGCCTGCGTGGAATAAAGATATTGTTGAATGGTTTGAAAAAACATATAATGTAAAAGATGTAGGCAGTAGTTATTATCGCATGGGCACTGGTGTTATTCTTCCCACACACAAAGACACTTACAAAAGGTACAGAGAATTATTTAACGTTCGGTTGATGGACTGTGTTCGTGTTGTTGTATTCTTAGAAGATTGGCGTAGTGGGCATATTAGCGAAGTAGATGGTATTCCTATTACTAATTGGAAGGCTGGAGACTATATATTCTGGGAAAGTGACACTCCCCATTTAGCAGCTAATGTCGGCTTAGATAAACGTTTTACACTACAACTTACAGGAAGTATCAATGCGTCTAACTTACGGAACACTAACTAATTTTGAAAAAGATCTAAGCATCTATACAGGTGCTCCTTATGTTGTGCTAACAGATAGTTGCACACATGCATTAGAAATTTGCTTTAGATATAAGCAACCAGGTCCTGTTGTTTGTCCAGCAAATACTTATCTTAGTGTACCTATGATGTTACACAAACTAAACATTCCTTTTTACTATGATCACGAACCGTGGGAATACGAATATCGTTTTCCGCCAAGCAATATCTGGGATAGTGCAAGAGCATTTGAGCAGGGTATGTATCGTGCAGGACAACTACAATGTTTAAGTTTTGGTCCTAGCAAGCGTTTAGAAATAGGACACGGCGGCGCTATTTTAACAAATAAAAAGCACGAATACGAAGCAATGAAGCGTATGGCGTATGATGGTAGAGATTTAAGCATTAGCCCATGGCAAGATCAAAAAGACTTTGTTGTCGGTTACCATTATAATATGCGATTAGAAGATGCACTACGAGGCACACAAATGTTACAAGATCAAGAACTAAAAGATAAAGAATCTCAACTTGTAGATTATCCTGATTGTAGTAAATTAAATATTGACCATTTGCCTAAATAATCATACAATACTACATAATAAAGTGACACACCACTATAACTCGGAGACGAATATGAAAAAGATACAAGAAATTAAAACAAGACTAGAAGAGAACAATGTAAGATATTGGGCTAACGATAATATTGCAGATTACATCGAAGAAGGTGAGAAGCAACAGTTGATCGAAGAAGCAGTACCTGCATTTGAAAATGTCTTGCAACATTTGTTGATCGACACAAAAACAGATCCTAACAGCATAGATACTGCAAGACGTATGGCTAAGATGTATATTAATGAAATTATGTCTGGTCGTTACGATCCAATGCCTAATCCAAGTGCGTTTCCTAACTACATTGAAGGCGGCTATGAAGGCATGTTGGTTGTGCGCAGTGAACTTACAAGTTTATGTTCGCATCATCACCAGACAGTAAAAGGCGTAGCATACATTGGTATTATTGCAGGACCTAAATTATTAGGACTCAGTAAGTACACACGTATTGCACAATGGTGTGCTATGCGAGGCACACTACAAGAAGAACTTAATGTAATGATCGCTGATGCGATTCAAGAACAGACAGGCAGTGAAGATGTTGGTGTTTATGTACAAGCAACACACGGCTGTTGTGAAAACAGAGGCATCAGAGCGCACAGTAGTTTGACACAGACTACAGTTTTACGTGGTGCTTTCAAAGATGACCATGGAACTAAAAAAGAATTTATGGACAATGTAAAACTACAACAAGAGTTTGCCTGTTAATGAAAATTTCAAGCAACAACGAATGGGGCAAACTTAAAAGTGTAGTTGTTGGTGATGCAACTTATGCAAACAAGCCCGAAGGATTACACTTTGATAAGCCAGGTCCATATAGAGGCGAGGTCACTGCACAAGCACAGATGGATCTCAACAAGTTCGTTCGTGTGCTTGAACATGAAGGCGTAAAGGTTTATCGCCCTAGGGAAATAAACTTTGTCATGCGTGATGGTATGTATAATTACTGTCCGCGTGATCGCCTACTTGTTGTAGGCAAAACTGTAATAGATTGTAACATGCAGTATCCATGCAGAGAAATGGAAATCAATGCATACAGCGAAGTACTAAAAAAAGCAAAAGTTATTAAAGTGCCGCGTGATAAAGGCATTATGTTTGATGCAGCAAACGTTTGCAGACTAAATGACACACTGCTTTATTTGATTAGTCCTAGCGGCAACTATGCAGGAGCAGAATGGCTACAAGAACAATTTCCAAAACTAACAGTAGAAACAACAGAAACTTACAGTGGTATTCATATTGACAGTACGTTTACACCTGTTAGAGAAGGACTTGTTGTAATTAACAAAGACAGAGTTACTCCTGAAACATTGCCTAAATGTTTTAAAGACTGGGAAGTAATTTGGTTAGGCAATGAAGATTTAAAACGTAAAAACTTTGCAGGCGAAGCATTTGCTAGCAATTACATACAGTTAAATTTTATGATGATTAATCCAGAACTTGCTGTAATAGATGATACACCTGTTTTACAACAAGAACTAGCAAAACGTGGCGTACAGTCTTATGTTGTACCGTTTGCACACAGTCGTACACTTGGTGGTGGTCACCATTGTTGTACATTAGATTTGCACAGGAGATAAAGATGTCTAGAGAAGATGGACCATTATTACAAAATTTTAATAATCTGCCAGAAGGAGAAGTATTACTCCAAGAACTTACCACTTACTACGTAAGAGACGGTGTGATGATTAAAGAATCTGTATCACGAAAGTATACAGGAACAGACTATGTGGATAGCACAACTGTTACTCCATTAGTATAACACAGCAGAGTCGATCCTGCTTTAACACCCTCGAAAAGGAAAATCGATGAATATTATTAAGAGAATTGCACTTGCGGCAGTTGTTATGTTAGGCATGGCGACGGTAGCAACAGCAGAACCAGTAAAGGTCGGATTTGTATATGTCGGACCAATCGGTGATCATGGTTGGACATATCGTCACGACATTGGTCGCCAGCAAGTAGAAGAAGCATTTGGTGACAAAGTTGAAACTATGTTTGTTGAAAGTGTGCCAGAAGGCCCTGATGCAGAACGTGTAATGCGTGACATGGCACGTAATGGCGCAGACATTATTTTCACAACATCATTTGGTTACATGAACGGTACACTTAAAGTTGCTAAAGAATTCCCAGATGTAAAATTTGAGCATGCCACAGGCTTTAAGCAAAGTGAAAATGTTGCTTCGTACGGACTACGTTTGTACCAAGCAAGACATGTACAAGGTATTATTGCAGGCATGATGACAAAGACAAATAAGATTTGCTACGTTGCTGCTTTCCCGATTCCAGAAGTTATTCGTGAGATTAACACATACTATCTAGGCGCAAAGAAAATGAATCCTGATGTTGAGATCATGATTACTTGGGCAAACACATGGTATGACCCAGGCAAAGAATCACAAGCTGCAACAGTTATGATGGCTGAAGGTTGTGATATGGTTGCACAGCATACAGACTCACCTGCACCATTGCAGGCTGCACAAGCACAAGGTAAACTAGGTTTTGGACAAGCAAGTAATCAAATTAAATTTGCTCCTAAAGCACAGTTGACAACAACTATTGATAACTGGGGTCCTTACTACATCTCACGTGTACAAGCAGTTATGGATGGCACATGGGAGTCAGGTGACTACTTTGGTCACATGAATGAAGATGCTGTACAGATGGCACCGTTTACAAACATGCCAGCAGACGTAAAAGCAAAAGCTCAAGAGATTAAAGATGCAATCTCAGCAGGCGAATACTTTGCCTTTACTGGTCCTATCAAAGACAACACTGGCAAACTGCAACTTGCAGACGGCGTTGTTGCTGACGATATACACCTCAACACAATGATGTATTATGTTGAAGGCATTAACGCAACTGTACCAGGAAACTAAAATAATGATTCCAGTAATTGACTTTAACACAAATAGTTACGGCGAATTATTGGATAAGATTCGCGAAGCCTACACCACTGTGGGCTTCGCTGTCTTTACTAATAGCCTTACACCAAAAGATCAGCATACAATGAACAACTGGTTCCATAGTATGAAAGATTTTTTTAAACTTGATGATGATACAAAACTAAAGTATCCCTATCAGTCTGAAACTAATCTGGGCTATAGTAAAGTGGGTGATGAAAACGTTGACCCTACTGCACCCAAGGACATGAAAGAAAGTTTTAACTATAACGACACTCGTATGGATGATACGTTATGGCCCACAGAAATTCCACACTTTAGACAAACAGCATTAGAAACAATCCGTATTGCAGATGATCTTACCCTGCGTATACTTAAACTGTTTGATGATATCCTTGATTGCGGCACTACCTTAGTAGACGCGCATCGGGAACCTTTTAATACAACAAGAGTTATACATTATCCTGCTTACACAGGAGAAATTGAACCACGCCAAATGCGTATCGGCGAACATAGTGATTACGGAACTATTACATTACTATGGCAAATCAATGATGTGCCAGGATTACAAGTACAAGATTTAGATGGTAATTGGCATCCTGTTCCTTATGCAGAAAATGGTGTTGTAGTTAACATTGGCGACTTACTACAGCGTTGGACTAACGATTACTTTGTTAGCACAAAACACAGAGTAGTAAACACACACATAGATCAAACACGTTACAGCATGCCGCATTTTGTAGATCCTAAGCCAGGGACTATTGTGCAGAATTTACGTGACGAGCCAGCAAAGTATGATCCTATTGAAAGCAAGGAATACTTGATGTGGCGTTTAGCACAGAGTTATTAACATGATTAAACAATATATTAAAAGTTTTCCAGACTTTCCTGTAGAAGGTGTTGACTTCAAAGATACAGCAAGTTTATGCGCAGGGGAAGGTTTTAGAATAGCAAATAACTATTTCTATGATAACTTGTTAAAGTATATGCCTTGTGACAAAATCATAGGCATTGATGCACGTGGGTTTATCTTTGCCGCAGTATTAGCACACCGTACACGCAAGCCATTGATACTTGCACGTAAAGCAGGTAAACTTCCTGGTACTACAGTAAGTAAAGAATTTGATTTAGAATATGGTACAGCAACACTAGAACTACAACGCGATAGTATTAGTCCTGGAGATAAAGTTATTATTATAGATGATCTTATGGCAACAGGCGGCACTATGCAAGCAGTAATTGACATGGTTCATGAATTACAGGCTACACCCGTTGCTGTTGCATGTGTTATGGACCTAACATTCTTAGGTGGTGCTAACAAAGTTAGAGAACAAGGAATCCCATTTTATGCCGCAGCCGTATATGACTGATAAATTAATACCAGGCGAATCTCTTATATATGAACGTGCAAACGGAATCGTATATGCACGTTATCAAAATCCAGAACTACGTCATATACAGCGTTGGATTGTTGGCGGTGCAGTAGAAGGCTTTATACCAGGCACTAGCATGCCTAAACCAGAAGAATGGTGGGAGATAGAAAACCCTGTGCCGGATTGGGAAATGCTACAACAATATCCAGAACTCAGAGAAAAATATACAGAATATCTTAGAGAACAAGAAAAATATAAAACTTGGGAGACACTAAGTGGACAACGATGAGTTCGACAACATAGATAATGTATGGACAGACGTAGAAACATCAGCATTTTACGATATGGATATGCACGGCTTTCCAATATATCAAAGTGTTAAAGAAGTAGAAAAAGATCTTAAAGAACAGCAACTTAGAGAACAACACGCAGACCTTAAAAAAGCATATGATGAATATCTAGTACTGTTAGAAAAGTATGGTTTTTGGGATAAAATAACCAAATAAAAGGTTGACGTACCCTTAAATTGTGCTATTATGAATAGTAAGTTGAAGTTTAGGAGAAGTGTCAAATGTTTAATAAATCTTTTACAACTATGTTACT
>Ga0098048_1000447_pt1 | contig 20174 bp, 10 predicted proteins | sample 13_taG_FD_75052 | JGI IMG/M metagenome (GOLD analysis project Ga0098048, IMG submission 75052) | Marine viral communities from the Subarctic Pacific Ocean - 13_ETSP_OMZ_AT15268 metaG | ecosystem: Environmental > Aquatic > Marine > Oceanic | place: Pacific Ocean | collected 2015-01-16 | reverse complement strand
ATACGATTAACAACTAAAAAACGCCAGTAAAATTAATTACTGGCGTTTTTGATTATAGGTAGCTTTAGGTATGGTACGCCTATTTCTTTTTGCTCCCTTTCTTTATCTTCCCCACATTCTTTGAGGAAGTTTTCTTTCTCTTAAAGCTTTCCTTCTCAGCCTTTGTTAGTTCACTAGCCGTAGTCGGTGTATCTTTAGATATTCTTTTACTTGGTCTACAAGCAGGGTATCCCTTTCTTTTTTCACCACCAGACCTACCACAAGGCTTCCCAGTCTTTATGTCAATCCACTTCTCTTTAAACCATCTGTTTAAGTTTCCTTCAGTCTTTGCCATTACTTTTTCTTTTTAGAACCACCAAACTTACTTGGACCACCTGCCTTAGTACATTGAACTCCCCATCCAGAAGCATATGCACTTGGCCATACTTTAAACTTGTTCTTAGCGGCTCTTTTGCACGCAGCGGATATAGCGTTTATCCCGTTACCTTTAAACCTCTTAGAACTCATCTTAGGGCCTCCTCGTAGGGCTTTAAAGTCTGACGCCTCAATAACACCGTCATTGTCTACATCTAATTTCTTTTGCTTTTCAGTTAGTTTTCCCATAGTTAATTGTTTAAGCTTTTTTCTTTTGGTAATACAGTCTTCTTTTTAACAGAAGAAGACTGTTTTTCAGCTATTTTTTTCATATAGCTTGTTAGCGAACCAAATTCTGAAGGCAACAACCCAACATTGTAACCTATAGACATTGGTGTAGCAATTTTTAAAATATTTTTTACATCTTCTGGCAATTTCTTTTTTGTTCCATATTTGTTTGTGTATGTATCACTAAAAGCCATAGTCATTAATTCTTTAGTATCTATTACTTTAGATGCAGTTATTCCGTATGTACCCAAACTTTGAATATAGTCTTGCTCTTCATCATTAAATAATAAAAATCTTTCTTTTTCTTTAGTGTCAGGCTGCAATAAGTTTAGACCATAATTAACCGCACCTACTATTGGAACTTCCGTCTTAGGAAAAGGAACAAGAACATCTTGAGTAAAGTTTGTGGCAATTCCTCTTGCTTGATTCTTTAGTCGTTTTTCCTCTTCATCTTCAGGTTCGTCATAGCCCATAAAAGATTTTGCAATTTCAAATATTAGCAACCTTATGCCTAAAGATATTGTGTAAAATGCAGCCATTTCAGCACCAAGACCAGCTAGAGATATACTTGCTGCAACTTTGTCTTGACTACTCGAAGTTTTACTAGTTAATACTATAGCATCTGAATACATTCTCGCTTTTTGATTTAAAACAAAACTCATAAAAGGTATAAGTACTTTTCTAGTTATCGCATATTCTGGATTTTTATTTGTTAGAAACTCTCCTTGCAAATCAGAGTCAGAAACATTCTGCTGTCTATCAACTTGCTGTTGTGCGTAGTTGGCAGCTTCTTTATTTAACTTATGAGTATTCCAGTCTATATTTTTTGTATCTATTTTTTGATTTTTTAGATATTTTTGATAATACGAAATCCAAGAAACTCTAGCAATAGCTATATCTGGATTTACAAGAAAAGTCTCTAACCAAAAATCACTAGCATTTTCCACAAATCTTCCTAATTTACCTAAAGTAGATTTTTTAGCTTCTTTTAAAGATTTATTTACACTTTCAATTGTCGATTGAGAGGATATCCCCCTATTTGCAATTGCATACCCAGATTTATCTATAAATTTGTTTATATCGGCGTTCCCTATTGCTTTTAAGTCTAAAATCCCTTTAGTGTTTATAAGAGTGTTTATTGCTACAGGAATAGTTTGCTTTGGAATTTGAGTAATACCCCCCAAAGCTCTTGCAACGCCTAACTTCCCAATATAATTAACGGCTTCATTTAGGTCTTTTGAGGTAGTTCTATCAACAATATCTTTACCTCTAACTCTTTTTATATAAGACTTTATCCTAGATTCTAACAAGTCTCTATCCTCTTTCGACTCAATTAGTTTACTAAAGTATTTAGATTCAATAGCCCCCTTGACTTGCTGAATAGATTCAGCAGTTTCTACATCTATCATTGCGGCTTCAAATATGTTTGCCATATTTGTGTCAAAGTCCAAGTTAATATATTTATTTTTTGGAAGAGTTGTTGGTCTTGTTGATTTTTCTAATGTTCCAGATTTTTTTTGATACAAAGAATTTCCTACTGAAGATAAAGATGAGTCATCCCAATTAAACTCTTTATCTTGAACCAAATCAGTTGACCTAAAAGAGTCAGGTATGTAGTTAATGTCACTACCTAAAACATCATTGTAGATGTTTAGTGATACATCAGATAACTTATCATATATGCCATTATACTGTTCATTCCAAAATTTAACAGCTTCTAAATTTGTTTTATCTACAGCTTTATCTAAATCTTCTATAGAGTCAGAGTTTTTAAGGGTATTGTCAAATACGATTTGGTATTCTTCAGATATTATTTTTTCTTTGTCCGTGCCATTTTTTAGTTTATCTATAGTTTGTCTTATGAGTTCTTTTCTTCTTTTAAACTCCTTCAGTTGTTCTGACTCCTCACCTACGATAGTTCTCCTCATAAAACCGACTAATCCTCTTTCTGTTATATTATAAGAATCGTTAAACTTTTTCCCATTTGGCTTTTTATTTTTAAAATTATTTACATAAGAGTCAACAGCTTTAGAAGCTATTTTTCTGGCTTTAGCTACACCATTTACAACTCCATCAAACCCAATAGCTTCAGAAACTTTTCTCCCAGCGGCTTGACCTTTAAATAACCTTTCAAATAAAATAGGCATTGAAGTAATTTGAAACCCTGATATTCTAGCAATATTTTTAGAACCAAACAACCTAAGAGCTTTAGAAATTAATCCTTTACCTAATAGTTGCTTTGTATTTTTAGCTCCTCTATATATTGCCACAACTCTCCCCATACCACTAGTTGTTCCATTAATTATATAATTATTTAGTGCATCAACTGATTCGATTGCCTCTCTTACAGTTAAGTCAGAAAGGTTTATCTCCATAAACTCTTTTATTATTTTTTTATTTGGAGAACTTACAGTCTCCCCAGTAAAAGGGTCCACCCCATTAGATATTATGCTATTTATTAACACCTTGTAAGTGTTAAATGCTTTATCTATAGCTTTTCTAATTAATGTTTCTTTTTTATTGTCTACCTCTTCATCTGTGTTAAGAATTAGCATCATCTCGTCATAAGAAAGGTCAGATGCACTAACCCCTAATATTGATTCAAACTCTTGTCTTTTTATTTCTAATATTTTTTCTTTTTGCTCTTTTAGTTTTGACTCTATGTATTTATTTGCCTTAGCTAAGTTTGGAGCCATTCTCCACTTGATGTTTGTACCAACAACTTTTGATGTTCTGATGCCTTGCAAAACTGAATTAGCATTTTCTATGTACTCGTCTATGTTTTCAATAAACTTAGGGTCTATTGATTCAAACATTTTAGCCATTTCAATTAGCTTGGCATCTGTTTTTTTATTTTTTAAAGATTTTTTAATTTTACTTCTTAAACTCATTGATTGTGCAAACTTGTCTGCGTAGTCTGCATTGTTGTATATTTTTTCAATATAGTCTATAAAAGATTCTATTGATTTACTATTGTATACGTTTACTGAGCTTATTTTATTTATTATAGTCCTTGCTTGGTTTGCGGTTATTTTGCCCCTCTTTTTAAAATCTTTAACCAAACTTGCTAACTGTTTACGTTTTTTATTTATGTTTGTATTTGCGCCTCTTGCAGCTTTTGCTTCTAATCTTAATTGAGTTTTCAATGCAGACATCTCATCGACAACAACTTTCTTTTTCTTAGGCTTTCCTAAAACCTTACTTACAGATGGAGATGGCTTCATAGCCTTTCTTATCTCTTCCTTAGTAAACCCAAGCTCTTGTAAAACCTCTATGGTTTCTTTTCTTGTAAGATTTTCTCTTTCAGATGATTTTATTACATCATCTATCGTAAAATTTCTTCCACCTTTTGAAAATTTAAGGCCTATTGACTTTATTTGTTTAGATGTTATTTCTTTACCTGACAGCATAGCAGCTAAAGACTTATCTACAAATTGCTCCAGTGTCATATTTTGAATCTCATCAGCAGACATAGATTCAAATCCTTTAATTTTTTTCTTTAAATAATTAAATACTCCAGATAGCCACTCTTTAAACTTAGATATTTTTGATGCATCAATAAGCACTTCCCCTCTACTTGCTATAGATTCAGCCATAGCTTCTTCTCTTGCTAGCTCAGTGTCTCCAAATTCTTCTATTTTCCTTTTTAAAAGTTCCGTTCCTTCTAGCAATTTATATCCTTTTTCTAGCAGGGCTGGGTTGTTTTCTTTTAAGAACCCAAGCCAAATGTGACCAAACTCGTGAAGTGGTGTGTTTAAATTTTTCAGTTCTGGATTTATAAATATTTTCCCATCGTAAGTAAAGCCATAAACCGTATCCCCATCCTTTACAAATTTATTTATGTTGGGGTCTTTTAATTTGTTGTTAAATTCTTGTGCTGAATCTACAACAACTACACTTGGAAAAGCAGCTCTTAACTTTGCAACTAGCTTTTGAAAGTCAGATATTTTATCAGAAAGTTTAGCTCCTCTAAGAATTTTCATAGTTGCAACAGCCCCAGATGCAGCTACAGCTTGACGAACAGCCATCCTAGGGTCAGCCAGCTTACCACCTTTATCTTCTTTTGCCATCGCAATTGCCCTAGCATATGCTTCAGGAAAAACATCAGCAACGTGAACTGGAGACTCAAGAAATCCAATCATTTGACCTTTAGGGCCAAAAGGATAGTTTGGATGGTTTGTTTTTTCTACATTTGGGTTTAAAACATCAACAGATGTAATTCCAATTATATGTTCAGATGGTATATTTTCTGTGGCCTCTTCCTTTATTATATTGTTTAGTTGTTGGACGTGTATGTACTTGTAAAAATCCTTAGGCTTACCCTCTACAAGAGCAAGTGCGGATTTTTTTGTTGGCTTACCAGGAGTTGTATCTTTGCCAACACTTCCTGTAAACAATATGCTTGAAACCTCCTTTCTAGGGTTAAGAGAAATTTTACTTGAATTTAAATTCTCAAGAAGTTGGTCTATCGTGGTAAACTTATTGTCATTTATAAATTTAATAACATCGTTCTCTGAAGTCACTTTATCTCTAATAGCCTTTTCTTCTGAATTTGTTAAAAGATTTTCTTTATTCTTTTTTCTCTTGTTATTTTCTTGAGTTACAGCAAGGTCTTTAATATCTTCTACTAAACCATCTAAAGAGTTTTTCCTTTCTTGTTCTGAAAAATTATTTTTTATGGTGTCCGCAGCTACTCTAAATAGTGCCTCATTTGACAGTATGGAATCTTGACCCATTTTAACAATAGCTATAGGGACGTGACCGTAAGGAAGTTTTCCTTCCTCCCACAATCTGTCAAATAGTGGCTTATTATTATTATAAACTTCTAGTGCATTTCTTACTGTGTCGTTAGCATTTTTTTCCTTAACATTAGCCCAACCATTTTTTTCATTTCCCTCTGTAAGAGAAAACCCTAAGCCACCTTTTAAATCTATAGTGTTACCTGTAAATGGATTTATCTTTGTTCCTGAAGATAGCTGGTCTGAAATCGTAAACAGAAATGGTATTCCATTGTATTTAGATATGTCTTTTATTATTCCACCCTTCCACAATTTTTTAATTTTTTCTGAGAATCTTGACACCAAAGAGCTTAGTTTTGATTTTTCTTTAGTGCTTAAGTTTGACGGAACTTCAAAGTTTGCTACTTCATCGGGAATTTGATTCATTTCCTCAACAACAGACTCCACCTCGTCTCTAGTGTCCTCTTCTATCTTTTCCTCCGATTCCTTCTTAAATTTTGGAGTTTCACTATATTCCTCTAGGACTTTAGCTTTCCCAGTGAGCTTTTTCTTAGTCTTTGGTGAAGCCTTTGTAGTTTCTTTTGGTTTAGGTACTTCTACTTTTTCTTCACCAACGAACTCAATGTACGTTTCTTCAAATATTTGCTCGTCATACTCAGGCTGTTTCATTTGCTCTAACTCAAACTCTTGAGCAATAGCAGGGTCTTTTACTGTTACTTGCTTTCCTTCAGACATTGGAAATGTCACACTCGTAGGGTTGTTGTTTTCGTCAAAATTAACAACTCCATCAGAGAACGCTTTATCTCTTCTTCCGAGTATAACTTTAGCATCGTTAGCCTGCTCTATTACATAATAATCCCTACCGTCAGGGCCTTCTTGTATTATTATATTACCTCTCCCTCCTGCTCCTTTATTGTCAGAATATGTAGCTTTTTTTCCTACAAAGTCTTTTTCCCTTTTTGGGCTTGTTTTTCTTGGAGTCTTTTTAACAGTTCGTACTGTTTTTTCTTCGGCAATTTTTCTAGTTTGAGTCTCTGTGATATTGTCATAATTTTCTAATTTTTCTATTTCATCTTCAACTAAAGAACGCATTATTTCAGCATCCTCCGACTTATCATTTTCTATTTCGGAAAGGTAGTCGTAAGCCTCGTTGATAGAATCTTCTAACTCAACTTCATTAATTGACTCCCCTTTAGCTACAGATATCGTTGCATTATTAAATTTTTCTGGCACTTTTACTTCCGCAGGTGCAGCTTCCAATAAAGGAGATATTTTTTCATCATACTTATTATATATCTCATCAAACTTAGCCTTACCTTCTTCAGTTGCTATCTTTTCTCTATCAACCTTTCCGTCTGTTAAAGCATTCTCTGCACCAGGAATTTGCTCAAGCATTTCAGCTTGCTCTTCCGCTCTTAACTTTGTAACCTCTACTGGCACTTCTGATGCTTCTTCTACAACAGGCTCGGTAAATGTTTTTAAAATTTCTTCTACTTCAGAAGTTTTATCATTGAACATAGCTTGCTCCCTCTCAGTAAGCTCGGCATTATCTTTAACCTTTTGTGCTAAGGAATTTAACCTTTCATTAGTTACATTCCCATTATCAACAAAATCTTTGTATTCAGAATCAGTAACCTCTATTAATGTTGATGGCACTTCTGACACTTCCTCTACAACCTCTTCTGTAGGTGCTTCTGTTAGCTTCTCTAACTTAGCTTTTTCTTCATTCAACTTAGACTTGAGCATTTTATCAAGCCCTGTTGTGTTGGTTTCAATTTGCTTCTCTAAGTTATCTATTTCTTCCTGAACTCCTAACGCCTCTTCCATATTGGCTTCGGGAATAATTCCGTCAAACGATTCAGCGTGCCTAACTATCTTTTGTAGTTCTGTCTTTAAAGAGGCCCCCTTTGCCTCTGAAAACTCTCCGTTTAAAACCTTAGCGTCTATTTGCTCTAACGCAAAGTTTTTTAGTACAGGGTCTTCTTTTATTATTTTTGCTATGTTTTTATACTCAGCTTGGTTATTTATTGCTTTGTAAACAGTACCCCCAGATGTACCAAATGTTATTTTTGCAACCAAGTTTTTAACGTCTTCGACAGTCATTTCTTTAACTCCCTCTCCAAAACTTTTCCCTAAAGATAAACTTGTGCCTTCCATCTCTATTCCTTCTTGCCCAAGCTCAGTTACAAGCTCAGTGGATTGACCCTTGACACCTTGCCTTAATACTCCCCTAGCGGTCATACCTTCTATCGCTTCAGCTACTACTTTCTTTTTAACAGCGTTAGAGGCTCCTTTACCAAAAACAGACCGTTGCCCTACAAAATCTAATCCAGCAACTAAAACTCCTGCTGCGTGTAAAATTGCTTTATTTACCCTTTCATCAGTTAAAGCTTTGTCCATCGCCTCTTCTTCAGAAAACCCTTCTTTTTTATATTCATCTACAACAGAGTTGTAAACCTCTTGGTACATACTGCCAGTCGTTAATGCATAAGTTGCAGTACCAAACGAAGCTCTTGTCACAAGCATAGTAGGGATTTGCTCTGCCATTGCCCCAGACGCAAAACTAACCCAATCAAATATGTTACCATCACGGATATCTCCGTAATTTTCTATAAGATTCATTGTCTTTGCTCTCTCGTCAGCACTCTTAATTCTTTCATTAGCAAACTGAAGCAAGTTCTTTTTAGACTCCTTCATTCTTTCGTTACCAATGTTAATAATTTTTTTTGAAGCGTCAGCAATGGCAATAGCTCTATCTTTACTTAGGCCATCTTCTTGTAAATCCTTTATTTTCTTTTGATAATTCTCCTCTATTTCTTCGTCAGAAGATACACTTGTATTCAGAGCTAAATATCCAGCACCTCCAGCACCAATAAACCTATCAATCATATTTGCAGCAGCTCCAAATATTTCTTCACCAAAAGTCATAGCTAAACCTCCCGCTCCATATTTAGCTACATTTTTATAAAGTTTAGCATCTCTATCTTTGTAAAAATTAATTTTTTCTTGTTTTGCATCGTACTCTTGTTTTTGTTTCTTAGCCCAGTCAATAAATTTAGATGAGTCATTAAATTTATTTAATTGAAATTCGTGCTGTCTGACAGATTCGTTAAATCTACTTAATTTTTTATTGTAATCTGAAATAGAAGAATTAAAGAGGTCTATATCAGATTTTCTTTCTTCTTCAGTATTGTACTGAGAGTTATTTATTCTATTACTTTCTTCATTAATGTAGTCGTATTGCTCTCTTAAGGTATTTGATAAACTTTTTAGTTCATTAGTTTTAGCCTCTAAATCTAACTGTTTAGTCTTACGCATCTCTGTTAACTTTTCAGGATTTACCTTACTAAAGCTTAACGGCATTATATTATTAAAATCATTATAAGGGTCATACGCCTTAACAAACTCACCTTCGTCTCCAACATTAGGATTTTTAATTGATTTGCTTTCTACTTCACCTTGAGAATCCAAAGAACCACTTTCCAATACTAAGTCCGTATCTACTGCTTCTTCTTCCGCTGTCACAGGTGCAGCATCCTGAACAGCTTCGGGCTTTCCCAAGTCAAATCCTAAGTCGTTAACAAAAGTTTCATATGATTTTTCTGTTTCCAGCTTACTAAAAACAAGTTTTCTCAAATTTTCGTTGTCTTGCATATCGGACTTGTACTCATCGTAAGATTTTTTAGTATCCAACTTGCTATAACCTAACTTTAATAATTCTTCGTTCATAATTAAATTTTATTTATAACCTTCTACGACTATTTCTTTTTCTTTTTTAGGGAATCTCTTAGACACTTCTTTAGGGTCAAATCCAACTATTTTGTCAATTAAGTATTTTTTAATCCCTCCTATGTCATCTATATCAAATGGGACTTCTTTAGTTTCTTTTTGTACGTACACAACTTCTTGTTCTTCTGAATCTTTAAATTGAACATCGTATGGAATTTTTACATAAAGCTTAAATTTACCTTTTTCTTTCTCAATTCTAACTGAAGATTTTGGCATATCAGGTTTTAATAGGTTGTAAACTTTTTGTTTTATTTTATTGACATCACTTCTTCTTTTTTCTATTGATTCAAATACTTTTGTAGAACTAGCCCCGCTAGACATAGGAACGGGTTTTTCAATAACCTTATTAAATTCTTTTAGTTTATCAACTACGCTTTCTATTGTTTCTTCTTTTCTCATAACCTTAAGCTCCCACATCTTTGGTTCTTTAGTAGTTTTTGTAGTGCTTGGTTTTAACTGGTCTTTGTAAGATTTAGACCTTTCTTCGTCTCTTTGTATTACTCCAGAACTTAAAGCTCCAGTTCTTCTTAAAAGGTCGTACTGTATTAGTTCCTGTATATCTTTATAATCCTCTTCGCTGTATCCGTTTCTTTTACTATTTTCAGAGTTGTAATCTGTCTCAAAGTATCCCTCTTCCCCACCAATCTGCTTTTTAGGACCAAGCATTACGTTGCCCTCCGAGTCTTTCATAATATTACCTTTGGAGTCTTTCATTATTGTGGGGCTAAAGAACTTAGTAACTCCATCAACCTCTATTGCTTCTGTAGATGTTTCAATGTAAGCTGATAATGTATCAGGTCCATACCTTGTCATTAGATTTGCCCAAGTGTCTACTGTTGGATTAATTGTTTGTGCAATCTTTTCAACATTCGGAGAAACCCTTTTGGCAATTTCTTTACCCTCCATACCTTCAATAGATGTTTCTCTTTCGAAGTAATCTGTAGTGTACATATCTTCTTTTAGCTCTCCAGTATCATTTATAACTGTACTTGATAGTATTTCACCTAAACCATCTTCTTTTGACATTATAGAGGGGTTCTTAATGTAAGTAGTTTCGTTATATATGTTTCCGTCTGAGTTTCTTTGGTTATCTCTTATCTGCGTGTAAGATAAAACATACTCGTCACCTGCATCTAAGTACTTCTTGTCTCCAGTTTCTTCGTACATTTTCATATTCGCATCCTTAATAGAAGAACCTTTAGCAACTTGAAACCACTGATGTCCAGACTCTGGAGTGTATTCTCTTCTCCAAGAAACACTTCCACTAACACCTGGTCTATTGTTAGCAATATCATTCATTATAGCAAACTGTGGCTCTGTAAATCTAGGGTTTATTTGCCCAGAATTTGAACCAAGTCCTTTTGACTTTATAGAATTTTCATACTCATTAACATTCAAAGACATAGAGCTAAATAAATCTGGAAGATTATTTAAAGCCTGTTTAGTATTTTCAACGTAAGCCTTGTCAGCTTCGTACCCATCATAATATCCAGTAGACTGCTCCAACCTAATTTTAGCGTTGGCAAACTTACTCATCATATCTTTCGACTGATTCCTCAATGTTTCTTCGTCAAGACCTTTTTTTAAACCCTCAGATACAATTCCTTCCTGAACAGCTAAAGAAGCTTCACTATTTTGTCTGTATATGTTCCAGTTAGCAGCTTTCCTTGCTCTATTCCTATCGGAAGCCTTTCTAAGTTCTTGCCCAATAGAAGATATAGCCGCAGACGTTTTAGCTTGGTTTCTTCTTGTAGAGCTAATCTCCCCGTCAGTATCTATTATTATTTCAGGATTTCTATATGTACCCATATTATTGTTTTTTTGTTCTAATTAAATTCTACCAAGACCAAAACTAGCCATTTGAGTACCTATGTCTTGCCCCATACTTAGAAGAGAATCTCCAGCAGCTCTTCCTGCTCTTGTGGCCGCAAACTTTCTACCTCTTGCTTCATCAAGCTGAGACTGCGCTCTATCAAGTTCCATAAGTTGTCTCTGTTCTCTAGTTTCAAACTCATAAGCCTTACCTTTTGCTTCAGCCAGCTGAACTCTTTGTTGCTCTGCCATTCTTTGCATCTGGAGGTTTTGCTCTCCCTGTGCTTGAAGTTTTTGATTTTGTGCCTCTTGTTGCTCAATACTTGCAGTAACGTCTTTCTTGCTTTGCAATGCAGCTTGCGCTAGCGCAGTAGCACCTCCAGCAGCACCCCCAGTTGCTCTTATTGTGTCTAACGTATTAGCTAGTGCAATATCAGTTTGCTCCATTTGTTGTTCTGCTGCTTGCGTTGCCACGCCAAGGTTAGCGTAAGGATTGCTTAATCCCCCAGACAAGTCAGTAATTCCCTCAAAAGGGTTTATTATTTCTTGTCTGCTATTTATAAGGCTATTTAAGTTAGCCTGTGACACTCTTCTGTCGCTTTCGGCTCTTCTTTTATCTTTTTTGGCTCTTCTACCTCGAAGGATACCCTTGGTTGCCCCTGAAGCAACCGCTAGACCACCTCCTATAGCTACTATTACAAATGACATAATTAATTATTTTTTTTATTAAACTCTTCCATCGTCATTGACACTATTTCTTTTTCTAATTCTTTTATATCTTTAGTGTTAGATGGATTTTTATGAATGTTTACAAATATAGAATGCTCGTGAGAATATATAACTCTTTTTGACCCTGGATTAGACACCATATAACAAGGTGCAATGTGGTCTATTATTTCACCATTATCATTAACAGTTATCTTGCCTTTTATTAGAAACCAAATGTGTTTATGGTTATGTATTGCTCCGACAACAACTTGGTCTTTTTCCATAGTCATTTGTCTTAAATAAACTTGGTCTGCAAATTCGTGCTTTATTGGTATTTCTGCTATTTCTGGTATACTTTCTCCATCACCATAAAATCCATCAACGTCTTTATTTTTTATTATAAGCTCTTGCAATAACTCTGCCTCTTTATTTTTCTTTTTTAATTCCATTTAATTATGATTTAACAAAATTTGATGACACTGCAAATAAGTTTTTAAATCCACCAATATCTGTTGTATCGTCTGTACTTAATTTAACGGTGGCATAGAATCCTTTTATACCACTCATACTTATGTTTGAGGCTACTTGTCCTGGCATACCAAACTGTATATTATTATTACCATTTACTTGTACACCATTACTTACTAAGTTAGCCATATATTTGTTTTCTTTCTTATTAAACCCAACTCTATATGTAACACCAGCTTCTACATAAGCTCCTTCTTCGTAGCTTTTTACTGTCGATGCTTCATCTTTGTAATCATTTCTTTGAGCGTCTAATATAAGCTTCCCTGTTGGGTCTGACAAAAAGAAATCAACCTGCCATCCGTTTGTTCCTTCGTAGTTTACTGTGTTAAAGTTCTTAGGTACAGAAACCATTGGATTAAAGGAAAGTTGAACTGATGTTGGGTAATACGTTCCGTAGAAAGTCCCTCTATTATTAATTACACTTTCATCGTAATGTTTCCATATAGAACCGCCTTTTGCTGTATAATAAATATTATTTAGTGTGCCACCAAAGCTTGGTTCGTAGTCCCAAAAACTAGTCCATCCGTTATTGCTATCGTTAAAAGAAACAGTATTGTATGTTTGTAAATCGGTTTGCTGCATTGATACCACATATTTGTCGTAGTAATTATCATAAGTACCTACAACCTTGTCTTTAACAAATTTAATTAAATACAAGTCAACGCTTGCAAGGTTATTAGTTTGTACAGTTTGATTAAATTTTATCGTGGCTGTATTGTTTGTAGTATTGATAGATGTAATGCTGATTACATAGATTCCATTTAACCCTCCAAATGCTCTACTTGTCGCCATACCTAACTCTATTTTAGATACACTGCTATCATTAACTCCGCCTACAATGTCCCAAGTGTCAGTACTTGTAGGAGTCGGCTCCCCAGGACCAACTGGAGCGAAAACTGGAGATAACGAATAGAATACAATCTCGCTGGTGGCATCAAAAGATTCTGAAATATCTGCTAACGCATCACGGAAGTAATCCCTCATACCATATCTGCTTATTTCAGTAAGGCCATCTCTTGACAGTCTCATTATTGCCCCTCTGTTCTTGTCAGAAAAATACATTCTATATCCCTTGAATGCAAATGATTCAGGGTTGTCACTTATGCCGTACTCTCCTGAGTATTGGTTAATTTGTCCAATAACAAGCTGTGTGGCTGTAAGTGCAGGGTTTCCGTCAGCCGTGTATATTGCATCCTTGTCAATCAAGGCATTGCTAACCTTATCTTCTTGAAAGATTATTAAGTTAGTGTCGGTTGTATAAAGTTTTTGTATTCCTCCATATCTAGGGTCAACCTCTTTTGTTATGTTCTCTCCTGTAGAAAAAACATTTGTTTCATTTACTCCAGTTCTAGAGTTGTATAAACCAGAGTATATCAATCCATTTCCAAGGATTAACTCTGTGTCTTCTGTTTCTGTTATGTATGCCTTTACACCTAAGTCTACTTGTGTATTATTATATCCACCTCTTATTCTAGATTCCTCAACATACCAATCATATTCAACATCAGAAGATTCTGTTGAAACCTCTAATGGAAACTGAGGGTAACCAGTTGGGTCCCAAGGCAGAGAAGGCCAGCTTGCTTTTCCACGTCCATCCTCTACGGTCTTCTTTATAATAAAAGAGTTAAAGTATGTAATCTCTCTAGTTAATGCCATATATTTATATCTTAACCGTTATTAGGATTTTTTAGTAAATTAAACCCATCTCCAAAAAAGTCTTGAACAATATGATTTGTTTCTTTAAATCCTGTTCCTCCAGAAGCGTCTTTAATATTTATAGTTACTCTAAATCGGGTATCCGTTCTTTGGGAATAGTCATAAAAGTCTGATTCAGTAGTTGCAGATTGATTTACACAAGTAAGATTTTTGTTGTATTCAAGATTGTATCTATAGCCTATAGGGGAGCCAAATATATCTTCTTCATATTTAGTGACTCTCATATAACTACCTATTGGCTCTAGTGGCTTGTAAGGTATATATCCTCCTGGTATTGGGGGGTTATCGGGATTGGGAGCTAAATAAAGAGAAAATACTTCTACTTTTGAAATCGTAACAACTAATCCTATATCTTGCTCAACACTTCCTAAAATAGAACTAGAATATGCCCCATTTTTAAATTGAAATTCAACGGGTAAAAGAGATGAGCCTATAGAATACGTAAATGGTTTAAATTGCGCTATTAGACCTAAGAGTTGCTCCTTATTTTGAAAAGAAACAGGGTTAGGTTGGCTCTTTGTGGGAGTTACATTTTCAAGTATATTATTTCCAGAATTAGTAAGTGTTTCTGTAAAAATTTCACCTGCAACAGTATTTGTAAACTCTATTGTAAAGGACCAATTGCCAGACTGTAATGCAGATGAGTTTGTAAAAACTTGTGGATTTAACAATCTTATTCTCCACTTGTAACTTGGGGCAGCTTCTTGTACAAGTTCAAATATTCCGTCAACATCCGCAGCTATAGGTGTAGAAACATTTATTAATTTAGCTGTAACTGTCCCTAAGTTTGCTAAAGGAAGTCCTGCTGCGTTAACAACGTCAAATGGCTCTGTAACATAAGTTCCTGGACCATCTGACTCTAAAAAAGACCAGACCCAATTTAATATTGCAAAAGGTTGGTTTGTATTAGAAGAGGCAATAATATTTTTATTTAAGTTTGATATAACTCCAGAAGAACTTGTCTCCCAGAATATATCTAAGTTAGATTCAAAAGGCTCTGTTTCATAAACATTTAACCTAGTATTTTCAAATGTAACCGTAGTTGCAGTTGCTCCAGTAGCCCCTACCCTGTTTTGAGTTGCGACTTTGGCTATGTATGGGTTTGAGCCTATGTTTCTAACTATAGGTTTAATAGGGTTTGCAGTATCATCTCCAGGAATATAAACTTTTGGTACACTAAAAAATGGAGAAGTGTCATACTTAACACCATCTATTTTTAAGTTTACACCGATGTCATCTCTAGTTCCTATTAAGGTAACAGTATCAGGGCTTGTGCTTGGCTGATATTGTTTTGTTGTTGATAGTAAAGGATTAAATGTAGTATTGGTAACCCTTGCAAACAAATTAACGGAACTTGAAAACTGCAATTGTTGTGGCCCAACTTCTTTTAAATCTCTTGGAACCTTGTTTATGTTATCAGAAAATAAAGTTATAAATGCAGTATCTTCAGATGTAGTAGTGCCATTATCCTGAGGGTAGTTATTTAGTATTGTAGGTAAGTATACATTATAGTAGTCTTGTTCTTGCTGTTGAACTACTACTTTATAACTATACCAGCCAAGTGGATTTGACTCGCTATATATTCCAGCATATCCACCTTCTTTTTCATTAGGTATTATAGAATCCCAAAGTATTTTTAAAGAATCCCCCATATATGAACTTGTGGCTCCAATAACTCCGTCCCCAACATTTCTATAACTACTGTATATTGTAGAGTTTTTTGATGCAATAACATCAGACTGCCTTCCAAAATAGTCTACTAAAACAATACCTACCTTATAAGACCTATTTTGTTTTAATGAGTGATTAGGGTATTCTATTTGATTTACGGAGTTCAATACTCCTTTTTTAAACTTCTCTGAAGAAGATACTGAATATCCTAAAGAAGTAGGCCTAGATGTTCTCACTAAATAGTTTCCATATATAACCCTATTACCAGCAATTTCTTGAGCTTTAGCTTTTATTGGAACTTTATCAGAGGCTCTTGTTGTTTCGTTTGAAGGCAATGTTCTTATCGGAGCGGCTGACTTGTACTTATATAAGTATTGCAATCCATCAGATGTTATAATGTCTTGAGAAGAAATAGTGTCTATAACTTTTATTGCTACCTGGTCTGACTGCTTGTATAATATATCTATTTCACTAATCTTTAAATCTTCAATTATTCCACTAAAGCTACTAACTGAAGATGGCTTATCAATAACCAGCTCCATTGAGTTAACTTTATTTTCAAAGAAACTTACTATTGTACTTTTTATAGCCCGATTCTCATCTGATATATCTTCTTCATCGTTAACATTTTCTGGAAGAGCTAATTTATCTAAGAAGTAACCATCTTGCTTTGGTATAAAGGCAGGCTGAGTAAATGGAGCAATTAAAGAATACTCACCATCACTGTACTTAAATCTGTAACTAAATCTTGCAAACTTGTCTGATAAAAATTCAGAGTCTCCATCAAAAAATTCATCGTAGTAAGGATTTGCTCCTATTGTTATTTTATCTCCAGCAACTAAACCGCTAAAAGTATCGTGGGTAATTGTATTACCTGATATATTTGTTATTTTTATATTATCAGAAACCTTTATTCTAGGAGTTATCCCATCAGATTCAGTTGCTGTAATTGTAGACCCTTCCCAATTAGTATTTATTACAGACTCAGAGTAATCAAATTCAGTTGTAGTTATTCCACCTGAGACTGTAACTATTTCTGTTGTAGGTAAATTTTCAGAAACAACATCCTTCATAGTAGACTCTTGGTCTATGTTTTCTGAAGAAACAGTGAACTTTATATCACTTGTTTGACCAGGATAAGTGCCACTAGCTACTGTTATTATAGATGCATCTGGCGTAAACAAACTTCCGCTAGATAAAACCTTAACATCTGATACTATATTTCCATTAGCTTGAAATTCTATTAAAGCGCCAGTTCCAACAGGGAATGAAGCGGGAGGTCCGCCATTACACGTCCATCCACCAGCCCCAACTGTTCCTGAATATGTTCCATCTGTAATTAGTAATGGTTGCAATGAAACGGTAAGCAAACTGTTTACTAGTAATGCATAAGGATTTGCTACTGGTGTATATTTAGCAAGTCTCATTGGTTGCCAAGGATAATACTTCGCTACAGATATGTGATTTTCTTTACTGTAGTATGTAGGATTTAAAGCCGCAGTAACTACATTTATTTTTCTTGGTTGATTTCTATTGTCAGTAAAGAATAATAAATCTTCAAGCAAATTTATACCCAACATTGGGCTAGTCTTTGAAAAGTTTAAAAAATGCCCACTGACTAAAACAGTTCCAGTATTAGTACTAGTATCGTATGCACATATGTAGTGGCTAGAAGTAGATGGGGCAAATCTAGAAGATTGGTCAGGGCTAGTGTCATTCCAATCTGTTATAAAAGAATACAATATATTATTTGTTGGGTCTATGTAAAACCCTATAATCTCTAAGTTAATTCCTGTTAGCCCAAAGTCAGTTAGCAAAGTATTTCCGCTAACATTTTGAAGTAAGCCAGAGTCACTACCCTCAGAATTTATTATTGCCGCATTTCTTGCGTCTATGTACTCTTGGTTTGAAATCATCCTTGGGTTAAGGTCTTTGTTCATCTTAGCCCCAACGAATATATTTTTAACTTCTGGCATATTATTTTATTTTATCCACTTAGACTTGCCTCTCATAAGTTGAGTAAGCTCACCAATTTTAATGTTCGACAACCTTATCTTTGCGTTTCTTAGCTTTGCACTTTTTTCTCTCTTTAATCTATTGACAACGTACTCAGGTTGATTAATTCTGCTTGCTATAATAGCGTGGCTTATATGGGCGTACATAGCGTCTTCTATCATCTTAGGGACCCTAGTGTCCAAGTCGTACGCTAAACCGTCTGAGATATACTCTATGACGATTAATTTATCCTTTAAATTGCTTGAGAAAGTAAACACTCCTCTTACTTCATCAATTCCAAACCATCCGTTATTTTGAGTTAAAACAGGGTCTGCTCCGTATCTCTGACCGTATGCACCACCCCAGTATAAACTATTGACATACATATCATCAACATTGTATCCTTGATTTACAGCATCTGCAAGATATAATCCTGTTATATTCTTGTCGTCAGCGGCTCTCCACCTTTCCACTGTTTGTGGAGGGTCTGTGTCTACATTCTCTCCTAGGTTGTCTTGAACTACTTGACCTGTTGAGTCTTGCTCAGGAGCTTGTGCTGGGTTTATTGTAATATTTGTGTTTGGGTATATTATTCTTTTTACACCTAGGCTATCAATCCAAGAAAGTCTAACGTAGTTTACATAGTCTTGCGGTATAACTGCTGTTAGACTTGGAGATATAGTTAGTTCTTGTGATTTAATTGTTTTTAGTGTATCGTAACTAAACTCTTGCATTCCACGTTTTGCGTGAAATATTATGTCAGTTCTCTTTACACTCGGTATAAGCTTACCCGCTCCAACGTAAGCAACTATAAAGTTATTGATAACATCATTTAACGATGTGTACTGATAACCTCCGTAGTTGTTTTCTTTTGCAGTCTCTATAAGAGATACAACTATATCTGAATCAAGCGGGGGTATAACAGCACCTCCAATAATGTTAAATTTTATAGCGTTTTTTGTGTCGGGTGTAAATGTGTAGTTAGTAGCTATAACGCCATCTACTGTTACAGAAAAGTTTGTATTAGATACACCCGCAACAGTTAAAACTAAATCTGTATTAAAGGTGCAAGTAAACAATGAGTCCGCTACACCCGTACCTTTAAAAGACTGCTGTCCAGCGTAGTATTGTGCGTTAGTTTCGGTGATTAAACCACCATTTGGATTTGGCATATCTTATTAGCTTTTTTCGTTTATTTCATCTCTTTGTACTTGACTTGCAGCAACCTGTATTATTTGTGGGTCTTTAACAACAACCCCAAAGTAAAACAATGTTCTAAGTATTACATCTGTTTGCTCAGATACATCAAGCTCTATTTGCGTAGAACCATATGTGCTATTAGCATTAAAATTCGTATCGGTTAATGTGATGTCTACTTGTGTACTAGTACCACCTAGCAATCCTGCCGCAATACTAACTACATCTCCTGAAACATACCCTGTACCTGCTGTAGCAACATCTATTGAAACAACGGTTGGAGAGCTAACTGTTGCGTTTACTATAAGTCCTGTTCCAGTTCCACCTGTAGTGGTAACGCTGTTGTAAGTTCCAGCAATTCCTCCTGTTAAGGCTGTAGTTATGCTATTTGTTAAAGTCCCAGTTCCTGTGTTTATTAAGTTTGCTCCATAAACGGTTGAGTCGTAAACAAACTGCCCAACAGAACCAATAGAGTACCCCCATCTAGGGTCTAGTGGCTTTCTTAAAAAGTTTACACCTACATTACTTGTAATGCTGTCAGGCTTTACAAATAATTTTTCGTTCTCAAATAGGTAGGTTGGAAAAGATTCTGTGGATTTAGTTAAAGGAGATTTTTGAATGTTGTAGAAATCCATTCTTTGCAGTCTCTGCAATTCAGTTGTATCGTTATAGACAACCGTTCCTAACCGATAAAACTCCACCGTGTCTCCGTATATGTCGGTTGTTGGTAGAGTGAAGTAAGGGTTTGTTGGTATCGTTGCCGCATCGTATGTGGCTGTACCGAATGTCTTGAATATAGCAAGCCTCTCATCAATATTAGATACCCTGTCAGCATAATCTGTGTCAGACTGAGGAACTCTTAATTGTTGATTTAAGTCATCACTATATTGTTCAAATATCTCTAGTTGAACTTGATTGGCAATTTTGTTAAACTCGTCAGGAGTCACATACCCTCGTTCTTCTTTATTAAGTATTAACAATACAGTTTTGTATACCGTATTTATATTTATTGCCATATTAATATTTTGTTTTATTTATAAAGGTAGACCAACCATTAAGTTAGCCTACCCCATAAATATAGTTACATATTAAGAGAATTTTTTCTCTATACTTTTGTATACTTGCATACCTTCGTCAGTTTTAAACCAACTAGCTAATGCTGAGTATGGATGTTCGTCAAATGGTACTTCCATTAGCTTCTTGCCGTTAGCTGCCCACTTAAATGTTTTTTGGTCAGGAGACAATTTAATAATATTTGCCTCTGCTGCTCTAATACCAAAGCTTCTAAGCTCTACATTCTCATCGTGTGCAAGGCTTATAAACAACGCTGGGTTGCTCTTAGCGAGTAACATTAAATCTCTCTTAAGTTCCTTGCTT
>Ga0098048_1000446_pt1 | contig 20199 bp, 22 predicted proteins | sample 13_taG_FD_75052 | JGI IMG/M metagenome (GOLD analysis project Ga0098048, IMG submission 75052) | Marine viral communities from the Subarctic Pacific Ocean - 13_ETSP_OMZ_AT15268 metaG | ecosystem: Environmental > Aquatic > Marine > Oceanic | place: Pacific Ocean | collected 2015-01-16 | reverse complement strand
TCATCGGCAGCCGACCTGTCCCCCAACCATTCAAACTTTTGATTCGCTTGAAGGTAGGCAGGGCAGAGTACAACTGCTTCGACTTTAGAAGCCGACATTTTCCCATCACGCTCGTCCATCTTTTACCCAGCTTTCTTAAAGCCTTGTTTGCCGTTTCCGTTTAACTCCTTTGCAGAAGCATCCAATGCCATCTTGAAATCAGGAGTCTTTGCCTCCATGTTCTTTGCCATCCATCCAAGGTAGCTAGGGTCATTCTTAAAGATTTCCCCCATTAGTTTCCCCTTGTGCTTACCAACAGGACATACGACTTCCTTCCAATCCAAAAGGTTCTCGCTACCCTTGTTGGCTATATTGGCTTTTACTTTCTCTACCTTTTTCTCAGCTATTGGTTTCGTATCGCTTTTAGCTTCTTGTCGTGCAATTGCTTGACCGACCTCCTCTGAAGTTGCGATTGACGAGTCCACTCCGATACCGAGAAAACCGAGACATCTTCCGACTGCTGATGTTTCGCAGTTCTCGATGAAGCTTGTCGAGTTGACCCCACTATTTGTTTGTACTTCTTCAGCATGACCTGTCGAACGAACAAGACCTTCCGAATCAAGGACTTTAGCGACCATGAGTACATGCTTTTCAGATATGTCGATAATACTCGTTTCAATCGACATGTTTGCGAAATCAGGATGAGTCCGAAACGCTCTAACCCTTTCATTAACTTGTACATATTCTTTTCCTTTTATGTTTGTTGTTTTTAGTTCCATTTTTGTCCCTCCAATGGTTCGAAGGCAGGTACACCTTCATGTTTTGAATCTTCTAGAAGTGACTCCACTTCTGTTCTTAAAAATCTTGGTTTTGATACACCCGGTAGAAATTTTTGAGTAATCATTTCATTTTCGATTAAGTAATCGATGTACCGATAACCACTTGAAGCTGAGTACCCGAGGAGTCTAACGACTTCACCCTTCCTCAACAGAATTGCTTTTACTTTTTCTTTTTTTGCCATCTGCTATCCTTTTTAGCAGATTCAAATGCAAAGTCATGCAAATTTTATTAAGTTATGCAGACTTAATTAAAACATGGGAAAAATGTATAAAAAAACTATTTGACTATATCTGAATAAGTCTGATACAAAGTTCTTATTATGAAGAAAGAATATGTATCTGTGAGCGCCCGAATACCCAAAGAAGTCTTTGATGAAATGGTTGAGGTTCGGGATAAGCTTGAGGTTACTACAAATCAGATGGTAACCCACTGCATCCAAGATTGGGTGGAGTTAACCAAGATGAAAGAACCGTGCTTAACCCACCGGCTGGAAGTTGCCCGCTTCAGCCTTAACCATAAGGAAAAAACTAAGATTTAAAAAATGAATCAACGCTGTCCCGATAACTGTAAATTAAAAGTAAAACTCGCAGGTGAAACTCAAGATGTCTCGTTCGAGCAACCAGTCGAATCTGTAGAGTTTTCTAATGGAAAATGCCAGCGTCCACACTTTCCTAACTATAAAGGAGTGATTATTGGAGCATTGATTGGAAGTTTGGCGTGTTTCGGAATATTAAAATTTTCAAATCACCAAGTCATTGATGCGCTGCTTTACAGGTGTAAACCAGCATGCGAGGAAATCAGGCAACTTCAAAGTACGAATAGGATTTACTCTTTGAAGTTAGCCAATGAAGGTTGGCATTGGATTAATGGAGTTTGGGTAGATAGGTCTGTCACCAAATTGTCACCAAAGCCTCAAGAGCCTTATAAATAAAGGGTTTACCTTCGCATTCGTAATGAGGGGGTCACGAATTTTTAAACCCCTTATAAAACCCACGAAATCGCGATAAACAAAGGGTTTTAGGCTTGCCACGAAAGAATTTTACTTTCACCCTTTTTCCCCAGTTACACCCATAAATGGGCATTCATTTGTCACCCGATTTGTCACCGAGAATAAAATATGAGAATTTACCAAGATAAAAAAAGGAAAGAAACCAACCGAGCATCGTGGTGCATTGAGATAAACATCAAGGGCAAACGAAGGAGGAAATATTTTGCGAAATACCAAGATGCAAAGAAGTTTGATGAAAATGAATGGATACTTTCTTTCAAAGACGATGCTGACGGATTAAAGACGACTGTTAAAACTGCAATTAAGTTGTATCTCGAAAACTACCAACTGAGGTATCCTGGACAAAGATGGCAACATCTTGAATCACGGCTCGGCTTTTTACTCAAGTGGGGGATTGGTGACTTAATGGTAGATGATGTGGATGAAAACTTCTTATCTAGGAAAGTAGTCGAGCAACCAACATGGAAAACTGCTTCATCGAAATTTACATATAAAAATCAATTCGTAATATTTCTGAATTGGTGTGGAGTCATGGGCTACTCTAGCAAGAAGAAGTGGGAGGTGAAAACTCTTCGCCTAAAACATGTCGATAGGGAGATTGGAGTTTTATCTGTTGAGCAAGCTGATTCACTACTCAAAGGAATGAACCCTAGTCATGTTCCTGCCATGGCAATTATGCTATTTGCTGGAATTAGACCACAAGGTGAAATGGAGAAGTTAGATTATTCTCACATCAAGCATGGAGTAAGCATAGACATCCCTGCATCTAAAACACCAAAGCGACTAATCACGGAATTACCTAAAAACCTATGGACATGGATACCAAAACGGAAAACAGGAAAGGTTATGAGTTCATGGAATGCAATGAGGCTAAATCGTAGACGTACTGCTAAGAAGTTAGGATTTAAATATCCTGCTGATGGTGCTAGACATAGTTTTGGCTCATATGCGTATTGGGTTTATGGACTAGAGTGGACTATGCACACAATGGGTCACATGGATTATTCGACATTTAAGACCTATTACAAAAACGAAAGAATCTCACCTGCTGATGCAAAAAGATATTTCACAATCAAGTGTGTGTAAGACATTCATGTCTGACATGCACATATATATTAGTATTCCTTTAGGAATACGTATGACACGCGCGCGTACGCGAGGCATTTGTCATACACGTGTCAGACATACGGCATTCTGAATAACTTTAAATTCTGCATAAGTATTAATTGATTTTAAGTATTTTGGTTTTTAGGATTTTGAAATGGCAACAAGAGATGAAGTAGAAGCACACGATTTGTACGAACGCTTGCGGCCGGTACTGGAGGAGTACTTCGACAATTGGTTAATCTGCGGACACAGAGCAGGAGATAAAAAACGAATTGCACTTGGGCACGCAAAGCCGAAGTGGAATGATATGCAGAAAGTCCGAAATGAAATTGAACGATGGCAAAAGGAACCCGTGGAGAATTTTAGAGAAATTCCCTCCAGTACTGGTAAGGCTACTAGCGAAGAAAGCAGTAGCGACTAAGCATGTACGAGCGGTAAGCGACGAAGAAATAGCAATCAGAGCAGGTCTATCCTTGGATAAGGTTAGGCATATTAGTAAGCAGACCCTATGGGACACTATACCTATTGGGGATGCCGAGCGTTTCTGCATAGGATGTGGGTTCGACCCATTTAACTGTTATGACAGAAATAGGGCAATGGCATACAATAGAACTAGTCCCTCATACACTTACTTAAAGGTGAGTCCGTATTGGGCGACTACTTTCAAACCTCTAATAGCTATTCTAAGTGCCGCGAACACCTAAAATTAAATTTGATTCTCTTGCCCGTGCTTTAAAAGACTTTGACGGGGATTATGGAAAAGTAGCAGAGCATTTTGGATGTACTGCTAAGAGCGTAAGGGAGAGGGTATATAAAGAACCACAACTTCGTGCAATTTGGGTAAAGAATGGAGTCGATGACCCATTGCCCGATGAGAAAGAGTTGATGGTTCGAAAACCAATGCCTCCGACTATCCCGGAAGATAAAGAATTAGTTAAGGCTTTAGAGGAGAACTCAAGGGATGTGTTTAATAAGGACTTAGAGTCTTTGCTGACAAATCCTAATAATGTAGAGAAGCTTCAGATTTTTAAAGAGTTTGACGACTCCGTAGGAATGTTAATGGCAGAAGCATTAAGGGTTACTCAGAAAGTTAATATCCGCCAAAATATGACATTATTTGAGGTGACTGAAAAACTCAAAGAAGACTTAGAAATGGGAGGTATGGACGCAGAAGAGCAAATATTAAAGACTCGATTGATGTTGTCTGCGTGTGAGCAACAAGGAAAGTTTTTTGACAGAATGCTTAAAGGGCTTGAGACAATGCTTAAACTTACTGAGAAGAGTGAGAAGAAGAAGAAAAAGAAACCAGGCTTCATGCCACTCAAGGAGTTAAAGAAAATTGAAGAAGATAAATAGCAAAGCTCTTATTGAGCAATTCGAGGATGATGAAGCAGAGGAGGAAGTCAAAAATGCAGAACCATGGTTACCTAGTCTCTCTCTTACTCAAAGGAAGATATTTGATGATGGCTCAAATTATATACTCGCATATGGTGAGCGGGGTTCCGGAAAGACTTACTCACTTGGAGGTCATAAACTGGTTCGACACTGTTATGAAAATTTTAATGCTCTCGCTCTCATAATTGTTGGTGTTCGTTCACAGGCAACAATGGGTGGGGTGTGGCACAAGTTGCAAGTCGAGATATTGCCCGAGTGGGTAGATGGAATTGACCTAGAGCATACTGACGAGAGGCAGGATACACAGAAAAATTTATACATGGATATTAAGAATCGCTTTGGCGGATATTCTCGAGTGGTACTTATATCTGTTCCTTACGGTTCTTTTATTAAGGACAGAATTAAAGGTTTTGAGCCGAGCTTGGTATTTGTGGACGAGCTTACCAACTTGGATACTGATGATTACTTTAATGCAGTTGTTCAGCAGTTAGGTCGTAGGCAGGGTATTCATGGGCCGCAACAATATCTTGCAGCCTGCAATCCTGATGGTCCTGAGCATTGGGTATATAAAAGATTTTTTGAAGAACCATATGACGAAGACGGTAAGTGGAACGAAGATTATTCCGTATATCATGTAAAGATAGAGGAGAACCTTGAGAACTTGCCTGACGGGTATTATGACCGAATTATGGAAGCGGTTAAAACCGACCCCATAGAAGAAGCTCGAATGGTGAGAGGGGAGTGGGTTGACCGCCCTGCGGGAAATGCAATATTTACTCCATACTTTAGTGATGCCCTCCATTTAAAAGGAGATGCAAAGAAAGGACTAGTGCCATCTACAAAATATCCGATTATATGCGGTTGGGACCCTGGTTCTGTAAACAACGCAGTTATATTCATGCAGAATGTAATAGGAGCACCAAACTCTCCTTGGATAGTATTTGATGAGTTGGTTACAATAAACAAAAAGCTTCCATATACTACATTAGTTCCCTTGGTCATGAGGAAGATGGCATATTGGAATCGTAAGCTAGACTATAAGTTTAAGTATATTCATATCTCAGATAACTCTGCTTTTAATCAATTTCGTGCTAAAACAGGAAGTTACGATGTTAAGGACATTGAGCAGATTTCAAGAGATAAAGCAGATACATTTGATATGGACCCAATACGAATGCGTGCGTGTCCAAAGTTTAGTGGAAGTGTGGAGTCTAGGGTTAGGATAACTATAGCTAAGCTACAAACTGATGCCTTGATGGTATCTGCTCAATGCACAGACATAAAGAAGATGTTTAAGAATTTAATATCAGAGAAACAAGGAAAGACATACGACCCCAACCTAGCATACAAGCCAAGGCGGAGTGTTTATGTCCATGCGTTCGATGCTATGAGTTATGTACTACTTTATCATGACGCGACAACCTCACAACACAGAACCCCAGCAACAGCAGAAATAATGGATATTGGTACTTGATTTTTTGTTTGTTACTAATTAAAATCAATAACATGGAAAGTATTTTAAACATCGACCTAAAGAATAATCCGGAACTATTGGAGGACTTTGATGGCATTTCCCCTGGGGATTTAATTAAAGTGGAAGCTTGCTTTAAAGTGGGTGAGTTATCCGAGAATAGATTATCTGCACCTCTTGATGAGGTTTACAATATAAGCCTTAAGGAATCCGAAGATGACGAAGAAGACGAAGACGAAGACGAAGAAGATTACGAGTCCGACTCCGAGGATGATTCGTCCGAAGGACCTGAGGTATAATTACCAAAGAACAAATACAGCAGCATCTTTAATAATCGACGCACATTATGCTAAGATTGGAATTAAAGAGCGTTGGACTGAAGAGAGAGTAGAAAGACTGTGCGGGTTTTTACGAATTACCATTGGGGAGCTGGGAAGTCTAATTGGAGTTCCTCATGGGTGGTGGAAGGAGCATGTTCGTGCAACAAAGAAGCTTTCGGGTCCTATATGTATACTTTTAACGATAATAGAAAATCAATACCTAAGTCCTTATACAAAGGATACAATAACAAACCTTTTCGATTTCAATGGTAAGCAAGAAGATACTTGAACAGCACGGATGCACGCAGGCTAGACTAAGAGAAATCTTCACTGCCAAAAAAGGCAAGGACGCGGAGACTAGGGAGAAATTTCAAGACAAGATACAATCTAGGATACTTGAGGGCATTCAGTTTGGTGCTAGGAACTCTAAACTATATATGTCCGTGGATGTAGCTTGGGACTCACTGCCCATAAATAAGGCAACCATTCCGTTATTACAGTATGCCCAAGGAAAGATTTCCATAGAGCAATGTGGCGACAGACTTGATAATATGGGGGTAAGTGACCAATTTTGTGATTACGACGAGGAGGGCAACTTAAAGAAGATAGATGCACTTAGGCTATATGAAGTAAGTGTTAATCTTATTCGCTCATATGTAACAAGAAGAGTAGCAGCTCAAGTTAGTAGGTTCTCCAATTTGTTTCCTTATTTTAAGTACGAGCCAAGAAGTACAAATATAGAAGACAAGTTACGGGCTGATGTTCTTTCCCAAAGGGTGGAGATGATGACTGACCAATTTGGATACCGTCATCAGTGGGAGCAAATTATAAGGCAGATGTTCATGTATGGTCACTCGGTCGCATTTCCTGCAGAAGGTTGGACTCGAAAGGTCCAGTGGCGACATGAGAAAAATGAGATGACCGGAGAGGATGACCTTAAGAGTTATATCGAGAAAGAAGGAATAGAGTTCTTCACACCACACCCTACAAGAATGCTTTGGGATACATCAAAGCCGCTTCATGGAATTAATAATGACCAAGGTCCCGAATGGCTCGGATATTGGGATATAGTAAGATACGGAGACCTCAAGGATAGTGCGGATAGCTGGAACATCGACGAGGTCAGCTATACTAATAGCTTAACTACCTTGTACGATACGCACGCAGATTTCTTTAACTATTACTTCTCTAATGAGGTAATGAATTTCCCTAAAAGTGATAAGGATACTTTTGCTTGGCAGAATGAGCGTACTGCAAATGTAGGAATTTACAGCGGCGAGGACGAAGACAAGGGTATGTTCGTGACGAATATGTTCATGAAGGTTAATCCTTTGCGAGATGGCTTAGGTGAATACCCTCATGATGTATGGATTAAATTTGTGGTTGCGAGTGACGAAACAGTATTATTTGCAGAGTTTCTTCCTTCACTACCTGCTATATATGGCGGATTAAATGAGAATGATGACAGGTTGGCTAATATTTCAGTAGCTCACGAAATCATGCCATTCCAAGACCAATTAAATAACATTATATCGAAGATGCTTCATGACATGAAGATAAGCATGATGAAGATATTCTGTATTGACCAGGATGCCCTTGATGATGAGGTGAAAGAATACATCAAGGACGCATTATCTGAAGAAAGCTTTTACGCTAAACCGAAAGCATTATTTTACTCAGGTCAGAAAGCAGCAGACCTTGGAATCAACAATAAAGACTTTATAACAATTGTTGATGCACAAAAAGAACTTTCCGCTGGTATTAATCAGTCGATGCAAGCAATCCTCCAGTTGCTAAATCTCGTGGAACGGTTACTGATTCTTTCTCCGCAAGAGTTAGGTCAGGCCGCTCCACGGGAAATCTCCGCAACAGAAGTAGCTGAGATAGCAAACTCTACAAACTCTGTATATAGTTTTATATCTGAGGGTATTGATGACATGAGGGCTGCAGCCAAGAAGATGATATATGACCACTTGGTAAGTTGCAGCGAATCTGATTTTATTGTTCCGATTAAGAGTCGGTACACTAAGAAGTCTATTGAGGATGCAGGATTTATATCGCAAACAGACGAACCGGGTCCTGCTAGTAGAAATATTATAGGAACTCCTGAGAATTTAATACATGAGTACATGTTCACATCTCGGGACGGAGCCGAAAGAGCTCGAGATACTCAGTCAGCACAAGTTCTCGGAAATCTCTTGCAGAGCATCCTTCAGTTGGAAGGGGTAGCACAAGGTCTTGGCAAGGAGCGTATATTTGAGATGTTTAATGAGATATTCCGCTTAAGTGGTGCTCATGACTTAAAGTTAGAGACTGATGAGTACGACGATAGCGCAGAGCAACAAAAGACTATCCAAGATGAACAGTTCTTCCAGCAAATGAAGCAGCAATTCCCGCAAGTTTTAAAAAGCCTGCAAGAACTAGCACAAGTTGTACAGGGTCTTGCTGGAGGGCAAAAACAAATCGCTTCGGCTGCCGCGGAAGGAGTTCAAGCACAGCAACCAGAGCAAACAACACAACAAGCTAACATTAATCCTGAAGTAAAAACAAAAGTATGAGCAAAGAACCCGAAGAAGTAGAAGTCGAAGAGACTCCTGTGGCTGAAGAAGCACCAGTAGCCGAATCAACTGAAGAGAATGCAAATCCACTATTTAATGCGTTATTTGAAGCGGCAGATTCAGAATCTGAAGTGGAGGAAACTCCATCAGTAGCGCCTGCACCTAGCTCCTTATCTGAAGCCTTATATGACATTGAGCATGGAGAAGAAACCGAAGAATCCGAGAAAGAGGAAGTAATCGAAGATAAGGCTGAAGAAGTAAAGGAAGTCGGTGAACCACCCGAGGCAGCCCGCCCGAAGAAAAGAAAAGCTCGGAAAATAAAACAGGTAATCGACCCGGAAATACCAAAGCAAGATGTACCAAGAGTAGCATTTTCAACTCCCGAAGAAACCGAAGATGATAAGGTCATTAAGGGATTAATACCGGAAGAAAAAGAATATTACGAGTTAGCTAAATTTGCTTCTAGTAACATGTCTGAGCATAAAAACTTAGATAAGGAATTTCTTGGATTCTTTAAAAAGTCTAAAGACTATGTAGAGAAAAGACTTAAGGAAGACCCATATGCAGACCTTTCTGATGACCATGAATATAAACAGTTCATGGAGAAAGAGCGTCCGAAGTTTTCTCAAGTAGACGCTAAAAGGGTTGAACGAGCGATGATTACCAAGCAGGCTGAAGATGCTGCCGAAGCAAGAGTAAGACCGGAAGTTGAAAGATTGCGTAAAGAGCAGGAGATGGCTCAAAAGAAACCTAAACTAGACCAGCAAAAGGCAGGGTTTCGCCAAAACTTTGGTCTTATATTACCCGATGATGTTCAAGAGAAGCTTAAGCAGGAAGGCGGCTTAGAGGCAGTTCAGAAAGAAGACCCTCTCGCGTTTCAAGTAATGGATAGTATTACTCAGAACCTTTTTACTTTCGCAGACACATTTGTCGATATTACGCAAGGTATGGTTGCATACGATGAGAGCAATCAGACTCATAAAGAATTACTAGATTGGGTTGATAAGGAACAAGAGAGCTTTATTCAGGGCGGGGAAACTGGAAAAGACGGAAAGACTTTTATGCGCAGGGAGAGATACTACGCAACTCCGGAAGCACAGAGGACTCAGTATTACACCTGGACTGACGACGATTTATTAAGTTTGCTCGTTATGAGAGCAAAGCAGAGATTGGACGGAACGCTGCAATATCAGAAGGCGATGCTGGAGAATGCTGGATATGTAAAGACGGGGGCAAAACCTAAAGCAGTTAAGCCACAACCCGCTCAACAACAGGCTGCTCCACCTAGAGTTAATCCAACTCCTAGAGGAAATCAACCTACTCAGCAACCCTCAGCAGGGGCAACTCCATTGTCTATTTTAGGAATGTAAAAAGCCTTTTTAGGTAAACTAGAATCCACAGGGAATTTTAAGAAATTCCTAAAAAAAGGGCAAAAGTTTGAAGATTCTGAGATTAAGCCAATAAAAATGTTATTCTATTGTTACTACTTTAAATCAGTAACACATAAACGAATAACATACTATGGCAACAAACTCATCTCTTCCAACTCCAGCTAAAAGCTCGGACAGTTCTCTCTATAAAGGTTCGGACAATAATGTTTCACGCATTATTAAAGTCGACACATCTACGGGCTGCACTCTTACGAATGCATCTATTAAAGGTCTTACTCCTGCGGAGTTCGAAGGTCTTTCTAATAAAGAAGTTGATTTAGCTCGTGTTATAGCCAGTTCTGCTGAAGCAAAAATGCTCGGTGTACAAGAGAGAGGTCTTACGACTCTTCTTAATAGTTCCGTTCAAAACATTAAACCTCTTCTTAATAAGGTAAATGTTGCAGAGCAGTCTATTATTCTTCCATACATTCAGAGAAGACAGCGTCATGTTATTAATGCTAACTACTTTACAATTGAAGCAGGTGATGATGCAGCTGACCTTCCCGCTAACTATTTAGCAGGTGGACAAGCTTCCGGTTATAGCTTTGATGGTTCTGATTATGTTGTGACCGTAAATCTTGGTGGTTCTGATTGGACATCTCCAATCGAGAAGATTGAGCGTTACTTCCTTCCTGGTGGATATGTTGTTATTAATCATTGGGACGACACAACTAAAGCTGCTATTGAGGTACAGTTCAAAATTGTTGGTGCTAAGAATGCAGATGCTAAAGATTCAGGCGATAATGGATATATTTCCAAAGCTGCTGTTACTCTTCGTCCTACCGGAGCACAGGTTAAATCTTCCTATGCTACGCAAGCTTTATTTGATGATGAAGCATTTGCTGACCAGTACAAACCAACCTTTGGTACTCTTCAAACCATCGCTAACAATGTTAACGACTTTGAAGAATGGTGCAGAAATCAACCAACTGACTTGAGTGTAAAGCTTATTGTTAATTGGTTACAAACAACTCGTGAGTCTCGTACAGTTGACCAAACTTACAAAGAAACACTTGCTAAAATCATGGGAGGCAAAGTTAATCCTTACCTCAACTCTATGGTTTACCAACCATTGGCCGAGCAAAACAAAATTGCTTCACAAGTTTCCCAAGACCAGTGGACGCGTTCTGTATGGTTCAATCAAGCTCTTAATGAGAAGCAAAAACCTGAGTCCTACATGGAACTCCCTGCTATCTCTGACCCTGAGAACGCAGATTGCACGCTTGAGTATAAATCCAATGCTATTGGAATCAAGCAGTTGCTTCGTGAGTCTCTTCGTGTGTTTGATAACAAAGGTGCAGCACTTGACCTTGAGGACTTGTTCTCACACTTGTACTTCTTGAAACGCAATCGTGAGCAGGACGGAACTTCCGTATCTGTTATCGATGTGATGACCGACCGGTTTACTTACAACATGTTCTATGAGGCCATGAATGCTTACTACAAAAAGCGTTATGGTTGGGAAATTCACCGCAATGCGGAATTGAATCAAACTATCTCTCAAGATGGAATCATCCTCTTCAATTACTCGAAGTATGATATTCCAGAGGTTGGCGTTCAGCTTGCAGTTTTCCATGACCCATTCTTTGATGACTACGCAAATGTAGGAACCGGAAATAAGTACCTTGTTGGTGGAGCACGCTCCTCTGATGCAGTTACTGATAAAGGAACTGATTGGCAGAGTGCTTCTCGCATGATGTGGTTCATTGATTGGTCTGACGTGAAAATCGGTATCGCTGGAACTAATGCAGTAACTCGTACTTCTCCTCATCCCGAGGTTCAAAAAGAGTACCGTTGCCGTATGGCTCACAAAGAGACCGAGTACAGCTTACGCTCCACGACTTGGACAACCATGATGGACGTGCCTTCACGACACCTCATCATTGAGAACTTCAAGTTGCAGATTAACTCTGACGTATCAGGCGGCGGTCAGTTAAAGTTAGACTAATCTCCAGATAATCCCTTGGGGTATGAAATACTTAATTTTCAAAGACCCCAACAAAGATTACGGAGTATCGAAAACTGTAACAACTGTTGGGGTATTACAACAAGCATTTGGTGAGTACTCGGTTGGGGTAGCCGAGAAACTCCTTCAGGATAGCTCCGTGGTGGAAATCACCGCGGAGCGATTCTTGAATCTCAAAAAAAAACTGAGCGACGGGGGAGTTTCTTATCGGCAGCTCCGAACCGTGCCACAGGACCCAACCAAAAACCCTCATGCGCAGTATGCGGAGAAAGAGGTGGAGCCCCAATCTGAGGTTGAGGCTGAGGTTCTTGAGGTTGATGTTGTTGAGATTGATAATCCATTAGAAGATAAGCCTAAGTCAAAACCTCGCAAGAGAGGTCGTAAGGGGAAGTGATGAATGGTGCTGAAATTATCGACATATTACTTGGTGCGGTCGCAATGCTTGGTGGAGCAATCATTAAGTATATGTTTTCTCGTGTCCGAGATAATACTGATAAGCTAGACCAAATGAGAATTGATATGGCAAAGCAGGGGCAAGAAAACAAAGAGCTATATTCGCATATACAGAGAATTGATAATAATATTACTGAGATATATAGGAAGCTAGATGACCTTTTGATTGCAGTAAATAGAAAGAACTAGGATGGCAACCGCAGTAACAGTAACTATTAATGGCGACGCTGAAGTAGTGGTCGATAAATTCTCACCTTATATTGATGCGGGGGCTACTGCGAAGACTGACACTGATGTTATTTTGTCTGTTCAGTCTATTAATAGTGTGGATGTTGATGTTTCGGGAGAATACAAGATTACTTACTCTGCGACAGATGCAAATAGTGGTCTGGTTGGATATGCATACAGAACTGTAACGGTTCTAGAAGGGGCACCAAGGAGAGATAGGCCATTTGATACATTCGCCGTTGGTACAAATGATAAGTACCACCGATTGCCTAGTAACTCAGCAACAGAGTTAAGGATTTCCAATATGACGGGAAGACTTGCGGGCATAAGGTTAAGGCATCGTACATTCGTAATTGAGGACTTTGAGTCAGGGTACGATAACTGGGAACTCCTAGAAGGAACTCTTCAAAGAATGCCGGGATTAGATATTGCAGGTAAAAACTCGGCCGAACTAGAGGGTAGAATAGCAAAGAAGTTGCCTTACCTTGGCGAAGAGTACGCTATTCAAATATCATTCCATTCTCTTTATGGGTCTGTAAAGGTTGGCTTATTTGATACGCTCGAAAGGGTAGGGTTAATAAGTGGGGGAACCGCAGGGACTACAGTATCTTTCAATGACGGGAAGATAACGACATCCGCCCCATCAGAGAGTCCATGTGTATGGAAGGAAGATACTACTTATGTTCTGACTATAGAAGTACATCCCGCGCAGGAATTATTTACTGCTGAATTATTTGATGGCAAGAACAGGCAAGTTATCGCACAGGGGTTAGACTCAACTAATGAGTTTGGCGCAGGCGGAGGAGTTAAGCTTCCGGGCAAAGACTACTTTCTTGGCATAGAGGCAACATCTGCAGTAATAGATGAGGTGTTATATCTCCAAAAGCATTCTGAACCACACGAGATACTCGCTCCTGGTTCGTCATATACATTTCCATGCACGGCAAATATAAATGAGTATGAACTAGTGAACTTAGGTAGTGAACCAGCAAGCTACAATGATAATACTGATAATATCACTTTAACAGGGTTTTACAGATGAGTGAGTTGCGTCCAGGTCATTTTGACCAAACGAAGCAATGGATAAGTTTTAATTCGGGGATAGATACCGAAATTCCAGACCCAACTGCATATCCTATCCATATACTAGCAGGAGATACATTCCTGTATGAGATACAAGGAGGCATGCCTGAAGGTAATTTAGACCACTTTGTTACTTCCCCCGTGGTATACCCAAGCTCTGAATACTGGGAGACTCAACTAGACGGAGATAGATTGCGACCATACATTGACTTGAGTATTTCTGAGTACAATACATTGCGAGTTCCTTCGGCCGTGCACGACTATGATTTGTATGTTGATAAAGGCAGGTTCTATGAGGATGTAGTAATAGACGGGGCACTAACTGCTAACTCAATTAATTTGAGCGGTGGGTTTGATATGTCACCCGATGGAGACATTACCACAAGCGGAGACATTGAGTGTAATGATATTACTGCAAATGAAATTACTGCAAATGTTTTACATAATGCAGTAGCTAAAACCCGGATACCGATTATTTCTACGACTACTGACAAGACGCTTGTAGATGCTGATACGGGCTCTGTAATTCATTGTTCTCCAACAGGTGGAAATATAGAAATCACTTTACCGAATGACCTGAAGGCGGGGTTTGTTGTAACTATAACTAACTTACTTTCGGGGAAAACCACCACACTACCATCCACATTAAAAGCACGAGGAAATGTCCTATCCGAACCATATTCGGCGGCCACGATATATTTTGATGGTACTGACTGGTACGGATATGGAGACCTCGTATGATTGGTCGCTCAATAGGAGTAGTAACAGATGGAGCAGCAGGTCATTTGTCTGCTGATTTAGTCAATCCATTATTTGCCTTCTCTTTAAATAGGAGGCTTCGCAATTTTTATAACGGGGAGTATTTTCGGTTCAGGGACAAGAGCGGGGAGGCAGACTATCCATTAGTTACTCCTGATATGTCTGAGGATGTATTCTTGGTAAAGATATACGACCAAAAGGAAAAGTTTGGGTACGACAAAATAGATATGGTTCAGCCTGAGCCTGCACGACAACCAAAGTTATTACATAAGGATGGTCTGTATAGAGCAGAGTTTAGTGGAGTAGAATATATGACTGTAGACCAAGTCGAGAATATAGGTGATAATTTCAATATATTACTCATTGCTAAAGCCGATTACCCACGACCTGCATTTGGAATATGGGGGGATGATACATCTCTGACGATAGAACCATCCTCTGAGGCAACTGCTAAGTTTACCGTAAATAGGAATCGCGGTGGCATGACCACCGATAGTTCGGTCTATGGATGTTTTTATGGGTTTGACCCATTGCAAAACAACTCAAGGGTTATGTCAATAAACACAAAGGGGCACAATGTGGAGGACATTCATCTTGGTAATCCTGAGCATATTGCCATTGGCAGAAGTGGTCAGAGGTATTATATTGGAGAGGTACTCGAGGTTGTTATGCACTTGGATGACCTGAAGCAGAAGTGGGGAGATTTATTATACAATCAAGCGGTAGAAATTTACAAGGATTACTAATGAGCATAGAAAAAATTACATCAAACGGAGAAGATTACAATATTCCACCGCAGAAATATAAGATAAAACTGCGCAAGAATACTGGTGATGATGCATTAGATTATGATGATGTGGACAATAACTTTGAGATTACTAGGCAAGCAATCAATAGTCTCATAGACGCTAATGTAGCACTAGAAGCTAAAGTGAAAGCACTGGAGGATAATTGATACTAATTATAATAAGTAATGTTTGAGCTACTAACACTTTTTTTAACCGGAGGGGGGTCTGCCGCGATGGGCAGTACCCTAAAAGGTGTGTTCGGGATGATAACAGATTCTCGTGCAGCAAAGCATGAATTAGAAATGGCAAGGGAGTGCAGAAACAATGAAAAAGCGATTAAATTTCAACAATCAATTAATAGTGGACCTGGTGGAGCTTTTACTCGTGCTACTCGTCGCATGCTTGCTCTTATCGGCATGTGCACCCTCTCGTTCATCACATGCATTACAACCATCTACCCAAGTGTTCCGCTCATCAGTACAACAAACATTACAGGAGAAGGAAGGAGGGAGTTTCTTTTCGGGCTCTTCAGTTTTCCAGCTGAGCAAGCCGCTTTGGTCGTTACAACAGGACACATTGCGCTCTTTGAGGCAACCGTAGTGTTGCCACTAATTATAGGTTTTTATTTCACACCGGGAGGTAGACGATGACTTGGGAAGAATTTAATGAAGCAGTTCGCACATTTCTATTAGTAGATAGTGAGCGTAAAGGTAAGGGCGTGCAGAACTACATTGACCGCATGATTGTAGCGTCGGTTATTGATTTACAGAGATACATACCTTCATTTCGCAGTAGCAATATTAAACACTTTTCAAACTCGTCTTTAGTCGAGCCTGACCCTGAGTCATTATCGGGAGTGAACTCAGAGAACATTAATGCTCAACAGGGTAAATTCGCTCAGGGTAAAACCCGAATAAAGGAAGTTTTAATTAGAAGGATACCTAGTGAAAATAACAACCAAGAGATAAGTCAGTACTTTTACTTAAAGGTAATACCTTGGAGTCGCAGGTTTGAACTTATTGACGGAGCAAACTCAGAGAGAACACAGGGCATTCCTGGCCGAATAGCCTTCGGGGATACAACATTCATTGTGGCGCCAAAACTTCGAGAAGATGAGGCACTTTATTTATACTACGAAGGCGAGAAGCATTATAGTCCTCTATTCAAGGCAACAGAAGATGAGCTAAAGGACCCTGTAGTCTTTGATGAGATGGTTGCTAAGGCCTCAGCAGATTTCGTAAAGGCCCATTTAGCAAGAGAGGTAGATAATGACTTAAGCCAATATCAGTCCTACTTTACTCTTTATGTGAAAGATAGGTCTCAGATTTTTATTAATGAGAAGGAGTACGCTTCTTCTTCGGCCGAACAAGTTATGGGACAAGGTGTAGGAGGATTTGTAATAGGATGAGTAATGTATCTAAAACCACATTAAAAACGTACTTCGTAACAGGAGCTACGCCAACTGAAGCACAGTTCGGGAATCTCATTGATTCCTCAATTAATGTAATCGACGATGTAACCTCCTCTCTCTCTAGCGATAGTTCTTTAACCGTATTAAGTTCCGCTGGAGCAAAGAATCTAAAAGACGCTCTTGATGCAGTAGATGTACGGGTAGTAACACTAGAAAACGCAGAAACTACATTTTCGGCTGACTACTATAATAAGACGGAAGTAGACTCTAAGCTTTTAAATATAGGCACTACGATAGATGGCCTTCCTTATGCCAGCCAAATCTCTGCACTAGATACAAAGGTAGCGAGCAATGAGTCTTCATTAGCAGGTAAATCAGACACAGGGCATTCCCATGCAATTAGTGATGTAAATGACCTGCAAGCTTCCCTAGATAACAAAGTAACCTCTGCAGAACTTTCTGCGACTAGGACTGACTTAACTACAGCAATCAACTCTAAGGTATCTGCCGGACATACTCATGTGATGGCAGACATCACTGACCTCGCGGACCTGGACTTATCAGTTTACGCAAGGCTTACAGATTTAGATGGTAAGGCAAGCTCCTCCCATCAACACCTAGTAGCAGATGTAACAGACATAGGCTCAGTCTATTATAACCGCACTGAAGTAGATAGTAAGATTGCAGAAGTTAGTGGCAGTCATACTCACGTAGAAGCGGACATCACGAACTTAGATAAATACACCCAAGGACAGACAAATCTAAAAATTCTTGACCATGCATCATTAGTTAATAATCCGCATGCTGTAACAAAGGCTCAAGTGTCCCTCGGTAATGTAGAGAACCTCTCTCCCTCTAGTCTTTTTTCTTCTTCTGCGTCTACATCCTACAAGTCGGGGATAATGGGTGAGGTTCAAAGCTTGGTTGACGAGCAAAAGGTAAGTCTTGGTAGTCACGCATCCCTGACTAACAACCCCCACGCCGTATCAAAAGCACAGGTTGGGCTTGGTAGCGTCCCTGATATTGACGTGAAGGCATTACTTGATGCCCACACTAGTTCGACCAATCCTCACAATATTGACTTGAGTTTCTTTGATGTATACACAAAGGCAGAGACTGAGAATAAGATAACGCTGGGCATTGACTCGATGCGTTATGAGTTTAAGCCAAATAGTCCGTCCGAACCAGCGGGGAGTATTGGCGACTTAACATGGAAGCAGTCGGGGGATAGTTACAAAGCATACTTAAAGGTGGCGGAGACTGCATGGCAGGCATTAGCTTTATTTGAAGAAGGAGCAGATGGTAATATTGAGTTTAATGACGCTGTAGAGTTCAAGGAAAATGTAACTGCCGAGAAAAATCTGACAATTAAAGGGGACCTCACGACCGAAAGCAAATCCACCCTTGGTAATGTAGAGCATGGGGGTAGTCAGATTAAATCAATATTGAATGACCTCGTTCTACTTTCGCAGCAAGGCAAGGTTCAGATAAATGATACTGCTGAGGTAACTGGCGACTTCAATGTAGATGGCAAGGTTTCGCTTGCTAGCTCTCTGTCGGTGTTAGGGGAAGTTTCACTTGGGTCTAATTTACATATAGATGAAAGCCTTGAGGTAGATAAGAACTTAACTGTAACAGGGAAGGACATCGCCCTCGGTGATATAAATATTAATAACTCATCAATATCTACTTCCTCGGGGGACTTAAATTTCACCTCAGAGAATGGCGTGGTTATAGTTGATGATATTCTTAAGATAACTGGTCGAGTGTCCCTTGGCTCTACTTTATATGTTAGTTCTAATAGCGTATTTGATGGCACTATCGATGTAGAAAAATGTGCTGAAATTAGTAATTTAAGTATTTGTAATAGTACGATTGCCACGACTGATGACTCTTTACTTGGACTTCCTCAGAATGTAAAAGTTACCGGGCAACTAGAGACTACTGGATTAGCAAAGATTGGAGGTAATCTTGAGGTTATGGGAAACCTCACCGTTCAGGGGACACAGACGATACTCAACACAACTACGCTCGATGTAGAGGATAACATCGTAAAGCTTAATAAGAACGTAACAGGCACACCAAATGCCAATGCAGGACTTGAGGTTGAGCGTGGAAGTCAAATAAACTCAAAGATTTATTGGGACGAAACTGCAGACCTTTGGAAGGTAGATGGTGCGGGGACAGTTAAGACTATAGCATTTGATGAAGAGTTAGATACATTACGCATAAATAACAATAGTGAGTTTGGTAATGTGCGAGTGAGTATTGGTGCGTTCAATACTTCTCTTAACACTCTCATTACTACGCATAGTAACAAGACAGACAATCCACACTCTGTTACTAAGGCACAGGTTGGCCTTGGAAATTGCGACAATACATCTGATGTAAACAAACCAGTCAGTACTGCACAGGGAACTGCGATTGGATTAAAGGTAAATCAATCTGCATACGATATAAAGATGGCCTCTCTTGGGGAACTTATCACTAATCTGCAAACCGCAGTAAGTAATATCGTATCAGACAAGTATTCTGCGGCAGATGGCGCGTAAAAAAGGGTATAAGCACATAACCATCACTCCTCAACAAGGGGGAGCATTGGTTGGTTCTGCATCTGATGATATTGCAGGCTCCTCTAACTATACTCGAAAGCTAAACTTTCGCAGGGATACAGACGGAGAGCTTCGCAGGGAGGGGTGGGAATTGTTTGACCCCACAGGTAGGCAGACTGCATTAGATAATGAGTTTCCAATAAGATTACTTTATCAGTTCCCTGCTTCAACCGGAGAAGGTGTCTTGATTGCTGCCGCTGGTGGCAATCTTTATAGACTGCAGGCAGGGGCAGTGGGTTATGCATATGACCAATTCGAACCATATGCAGAGGGAGATTACTATAAAGGCGACCAAGAGACTTTTTGGTGGAAGAAGATATATGAAGGTCTTAGCCACATGGATGCCCTGGATGAGGATGGTACTACCAAGAATCCATTCGAGGGAGGAGCATACCGATGGGAAGCAGTAACAGTACTTAATCATGTAGTAATTAGTAATGGCGTAGACTTGCCATTGATATACAAAGCTGAGTGGGATTACGCACAGCCCCTTTATAGCTTAAGAGAGCAGGGGGTTGTGTGTTGCGGGACAATCGCATCATTTCAAGATAGGTTATTCTTGGGGGACTTGTCTGTAATAATTGATGGATACGATAATTGGTTCAAAAGTGCAGACGACCCGTACGGAAATGTATATGATGACCCACTTGTAAGGACAGGAGCGGTTAAGATTCAAAGGTATCAGTATAGAATGTTCTACTCTATGGAGCAAAACCCAAAGATGTTTGATACAGTAGAGTCAGGAGGAATGCCCGCTAAATTGACTGTGCAATCTGATGGGTCATATAAG
>Ga0098048_1000444_pt1 | contig 20276 bp, 6 predicted proteins | sample 13_taG_FD_75052 | JGI IMG/M metagenome (GOLD analysis project Ga0098048, IMG submission 75052) | Marine viral communities from the Subarctic Pacific Ocean - 13_ETSP_OMZ_AT15268 metaG | ecosystem: Environmental > Aquatic > Marine > Oceanic | place: Pacific Ocean | collected 2015-01-16 | reverse complement strand
CATTAGAACCAAAGTTTTGTGGTCTTGTTCCAATACCAGTTAATAAACTAGTGTAAGCTGAGTCAATAAACCCTCTTACATAAGATTGTCCAACAATTGTTTTTACGTGATCTGAATCTGCAATACCAGTAATCCAAGCTGAATCAGCATGGCTTCTAATATATGATTCATTAGCAACATTATGAATATAAGCACTATCTGCAATACCAGTAATCCAAGCTGAATCAGCATGGCCTCTAATATATGATTCATTGATAAATGTTTTTACATAATCACTATCGGCATGACCTTTAATATAAGAACTATCAATAAATGTTTTCACATAATCTGAATCAGCATGACCTTTAATATAAGAACTATCAATAAATGTTTTTACATAATCTGAATCAGCAATATCTTTAATATAGTTGCTATCAACAAACCCCTTAATATAATCGGAATCTGCAAACCCCTTAATATAGTCGGAATCAATAAATCCTTTAATATAGTTACTATCAACTCGAGATTGAATATAATCAGAATCAATAAATGCTTTCACATAAGAACTATCAATAAGAGCTTGAACAGCAGCTGGATCTATTAAAAGTTGTCTTGCTTGTATATATGCAGAATCAATAATATATGTTTCACCAATATCACCTGTTAGTTGTACACCACCTATTCTAAAGTGATTATTAGCGTCTATATTAATATCTCCAGCAACATCTAAAGCGTATTGTGGTGATGCTTTACCGATACCAACATTAAGAGCAGGTGCTCCACCAGTAGGATTATATGTTACAAATGTTCCATCATCTATAAATGGTGATACTGGTTCAAATAGTATTCCATTTACAAAGATTTGACCGCCATTTGTAATATTCAGATTACCATTATCTAAATTGATATTACCATCTTCTACAAACAAGTTGCCTAAAATGTCTAAACCAGTACCTTTATTTAAATCAGTAGTTTCTCTATTAATACCAACTCTAGTTCCAATTATATTTTCAAATGCAGGATTTGGCTGTTTAAATGCTGTTCTACCAAATGTATCATTACTAAATGCTACATCATTAACCTTAAAATTATCAAATTCTGCGGCAATGTATGCCGAATCAGGAAGGAATGAAAAATCAACTCTTTGGTTAATATATAATTCATCGATAGTATTTTGTATTGAATCAAATTTACCAAAACCAAAGTTTCTTTGTCTATTCCAAACATAGTCAGAATCAAAATATTCTTCGGCACTATCTGGGCCTATATAATATTGTATTTCATAATGGTTTACATATACATCTCCAATAGAATCAATACTTGGTACTATTTTTGTTCCACTTAGATAAAGTGAACCATCAAAGTTAATATCTCCATTAACATCCAATTTATAATTAGGGCTTGATTTACCAATGCCTACATCTAAGCTTCCAGTATATACTAAACCTAAATCAGTATTACCAAAATTAAATGATGGTAAAATATTATCAATTAAGTATTGATTTCCAATAACACTAGTAATATAATTGCTATCTGCATGCAATCTTACATATTCTCTTGGTATTACAGTGCCTTGAATATAATTATAGAGTCTTTCGCCTCTACGATAAATTTCTGAATTATCAGCCTCACTTAATCCAACATATAAATCACCATCTATTCTCTGACTATTAAATATGTGTAAATCGTATGTTGTATCAGGATTAGCCAATCCAATACTAACAGTTCCACCTTGAATTGATAGAACATTATCGGTTGTAACTGAATCTCCTTGCTGTATTCCTGTGCCACTCAAGCCTATTGCCATAGAGTGATTTGCTGCAACATTAACATTATTACCTATAGCAATAGAGTTTGTTCCAGTGGCTATAGCATTTTGACCAAAAGATATACCTGTTCCTTCGGCGTGTGAGTTTCTACCAACTACTATACCACCTGCTGTTGCTGTGTTACTTTGACCGAAAGCAATTGGTGTTCCTGTTCCGGAACCATCAAGAACATTATCTTTACCGAAAGCTATAGCACCAGATGTTACTGTATTATCTAAACCATAAGCATGGCCGCCATTTGTTATAGTGCTACCAGTACCAAATGCTAAACCAAAATTAGTAATCTGATTATTGGTACCATAGGCATAACCACTTGTAGCTACAAGATTACCAGCACCAAATATAAACTTATATGCACTTTGAACAGATTTAGTGTCCGTATTTGCAACACCATATATATAAGAAGAAATAGACTGATCTGTATTACTATTACCATAGATATTTGATCTATTATTGTTTGAGTTGTTGTGACCAAAGATATATGATCTTACATTATCTGAGTTTCCACTACCGTAAATTCTACCATTATCTGAATTAGACCTATTTGATACACCAAATACATGTTGTCTAGAATTAGAACTATTTGATAAACCGATTATTGTTGAATACGAGTTAGAGGTATTAGATTTCCCTAAAACTACACTACCATTTGAGTTACTGGTATTATTTGATCCAATTATTGTAGTTCCAGTACTAGCAGTATTTGACTGACCGATTGCAAGATTTCCTCCAGTACCGGTTGTTTTATTTGCGCTACCAATTGCAACACCATTACTTGCAAAGTTACTTGTTCCAAATGCCGTACCATTAGTTCCTGCTTGGTTATTAGAACCAACTACTGTCCCACCCGTACCTCCAGAATAATTACCAGATCCTATAACTACTTGACTTGTACCAGCAGTATTTGATTTACCTATTACTGTTGCACTCTGCCCTACACTTGCGTGTGCTGATCCAATAGCAACAGCACTTCTACCAGTAGTGATAGTTTTACCAATTGCAACACCATTTTGCCCAGAAGTTGTATTAGTACCTATAGATACACCACTTTGCCCAGAAGTAGCAGTATTACCTATTGCCGTTGATGATGTATTATTTGCAGTTACTGATGATCCAATAGCAACAGAGGATGATTTGCTAACTAAAGCTGTTTTACCAATTGCAACACCTTCTGTTCCCGTATTGCCATCGCCAATTGCAACACCACTTTTTGATGTTGATTGATTATAACCTATATTAACTCCAGTACCAGTACTACCAGAAGTAAGGTCTTTACCTATGCCGACATGAGAACCTGTTGATGATAGATCAACATTATAACCGATACCAACCTGATTTGAGTGACTTGTTGTAATAGTATCACCGATTGCAACAATATCTGATTTAAGAGTTGATCCAGTAGGTGTTGTAATATCACGCCCGATACCAACACTTGTTGCAGCAGGATTTTCTACATTTATACCAACCGAAACAGAATTATATCTTGAAGCTTCAGTGCCTGTACTATTTAATTGAGCTTCTCCAGCCTTTGTATCATAACCAAGAGCAATACTAAAGTGTGAAGCTCTTGAGTTTTTACCAATTGCTACAGAATGTAAACCAACTTCATCATCATCCCAAGTTGCTGTAGTATTATCAACATAACCAGCTCTGAATGAACCACGGCGTGGTAGCCACATTAATCTTGGGCCTTCACCATGAGCTGGAACTACATTTGGGGTAATAGAAGCAATATCATCACCATCACTACTATCATCTAAGAATAGTACATTACCACCTTGAAGAACAAGCTTGGATTCACTATCACCTATTTGTAAAGAATTAGCTGGACCGATAATAACTGGACCACCTTCATCATAATAAATTTTCTTATTTGGTTCTGAACCTATTCTATTCCACGGTGATTGTAATCTCGTACCAATATAATCTGAATCAACAACTCTTTCAATATTTGAGTCAAGCGATCTACCAATTTTATAATCAACAATTATTGAACCATTTGGCGAATCATAGTTTGCTGTAGTAAATGGTCCAACATATAGATCAATTGCACTATCTTTAAATATAATACCAGAGCTAGTACTATCAAATATTACATCAGACTTAGCAATTATATTTCCGTGTGCAGTAGTAATTCCTGCTACAGTAAGATCACCACCAAATACATCTAAAGTATTAATACTTACATTATTATTTAATGTAACTTGATCATTAAATGTAACAGTACCCGAATTAAATGTTGCTGCACCAGTTTGAGTAAATGGACCCGATAGATTTGTTGAACTTACAATTTTTGGAGAACGATCTTCAATAACAATCTTATCGTTTAGTGATAAGTAAGTACTATCATTAATTGTAAGAACATTGGCAGATGTTCTTACAGCATCAGTAGTTGTAAGTGTTCTTTTAGGGGTGCCCTGTGAGTCTTGAAGAATAACAGTCGAATATGTAGTATTATAATCTAGTACTAATCCAGCAATATCTGAATCTCTAAGAACTAAATCGTTACTTGGCAAGCTTCTTGCACGGATATAAACAGCACTTGTCAGTGCTATAGAATTTGCATTAAGAGTAATCACACCAGTTGCGGCATCATCTATTTTAAAATCAATTCCCGCAGTTAAACTATCACCTCTAACAAGAATATTTGAATCATTTGTATTTGTAAATTCATAAACATCTAAGTATTTTACCGGAGCAAGATTAAATCCTGCATTTAATTGAAAATCTGAATCACCAGGTGCTAAGTTATTTTTAATTGTTTGAATTAAATTAACATCGGCTTCATAAGTATTATCAACATTAAGGTTGTTTGTTGTAAACTGATAAAGATATGAAGAATCTATTGTTGCATCAGCACCATAAACAGTAAGTTTATTTTCAAATAATGAGGAATCTCTAAATCTGGTTGAACCTGCAACATCAAATTTACGTGTCGGTTCATCTGTTCCAATACCAACTCTTACATTAGCAACATTTGGATATGTGCCAAAGAATAGTGTATCATCACGCCTTTGCCACTCAGAGCTATCATTTGCGGCGGAAAGAATATAAGAACTATCAACAAATGATCTAACGTAATCTTCATCTATAAATGCTTGTAAAGATGTTGAGTCAATTGTTACAAGACTATTGACATATGGCCCGTCAATAAATCCTCTTACAAATGCCGCATCAATTTTATCAGCACCGGCGGTATCTTTTAAGTATTCGCCTATAGTTTGATTTCCAATATAGAATTGGTTGCCTCTAACATTACCAGCAACATCTAATTTATGTAATATATTAGGATTATCTGTACCTATACCAACATTTTTAGATCCAGCATTAAATACTAAAGACTGATTTGTAGCATTATATGCCCATGTTGTTGCAACTGGATTTCCTTCAGAATCAACACCAACACCCGCATTTGCTAATGCAGCATCTACAACAGTTTGAGCAATACCAGTTATAAGTGCATTAAGGTCTGTTTCTATAACTTCTTCTTCTTCAACTAATGGCGGAAGAGATGAATAAATTTCAGTTCCATCAAAGGTACTAAAAGAAGTTCCATCAAGAGAAATTGTTAATTCAGCATCTTCAAATAAGGCAAATGACTTACTAGCATCGCCACCAGACCCAGTAATATATGTTAATCCAACAAAATATTCGGTGCCATTTAGTTCTGTCATCCCACTAGAAGCAGTAAATGTTACTCTTGATTTTTCTTGTAGATTATGATTAACGGATTGTGTTACAACTACCGGATTTGTTGCTGTAATATTTGTAATTATACCAGATGAAATTGTAATAGGTCTGGCGGGTAAAAGACCAAAGTTTAATATTCTACCACTACCAGAATCATAATTTAAAGTGGCGCCATTAAATGCAACTGTTCTGTCTGAATCTTGATATAAAAGAAAATTAAACGAATCAACAACATCAATATAAAATTCAGTATTATTAATACTTGAAATTACACCTTCGTTTTCAGTAATTCCATCAAAAATTACAAATGAACTGTCAACCATTCTATGGAATATAGAAACTTCAACATTAGCAGGAGAAGTTTCTGTAATATTAAGAATAGCTGGTGGATTTGCTGCAAATAGTGCATCTTCTAATTTTCCAGATATTGAAGCACTTATATAACTATCAACCGATAAACCTTGAATATAAAGGGATTTGGTGAATGTGTTAAGGAAAGTTGAAGTGGATCCACTATCATTAGCTAAAATATTACCTTTAACTGTAAGATTTCCACTATCTAATAAAACGTCGGCACCGAAGGCAATACCATTACTATCAATTCTTAATTCTACTATATCTGGATTATCAGATGTAGATGTATTAACTACAAAGTCCCCAGTTACTGATAGATTTCCTCCGATTATAGCAGAGTCATTAACAGTAAGAGTTTTTGCTATAGTAGCTGAATCATCAACAATAAGTCTTCCTTGGGCTTGTAAACCAGCAGGTGAAATATATGAAGCTAAATCAGAATCAAATGCAAAGATACCAGCTTGAACACGATTTAAGTAAATAGTTCCATCAAAGTTTACATCGCCAGCAACATCTAATCTATAGTTTGCGTGATTTTTGCCTATCCCAACATTTGTACCAGCACCAGGAATAAGTATTCTATCACTGGAATCAACACTAACTGGAGTTCCTTCAGGATTAATAACAACTATTCCATTAGAAATGGATTGAACCGTAACCCCAGAACCTATAACATAAGAATTTGCGCCATTAATATTATTATTATTACCAACAATATAAGAATTAGCTGCAAGAGCATCTAAATTATTATTTTCTCCAATAATATAGCCATTATTACCGCTAAATGTATTTGATTTACCAAATATATAATTATGTCCAGTAGTATTTGAATCAGCTTCTGTATTACTATTACCAATTATTACATTATTAGGGCTATATGATACAGTACTGTGTCCTAATACAACACCATTAGTTCCATGATTAGTAATACTAGAACCAATAGATACTCCGTTATTTCCTTGAGCAACGGCGGTTTTACCGATTGCAACGGAATTATTTCCTGAAGCTGAAGTATTTGTACCAATTGCTATTGCTTCTAGTCCAGATGCATTAGGATTATTACCTAAACCTATAGAAAACCGCCCTAATCCAAAATTAGGAGAATAATCTATATTACCAGCTCTCAATACACCGGATTGAGGATGGAATAGTAACTGATTTGGAGATGCTATAGTAGAATCCATAACAAACGGTAGAGTATCGTCTGTATTATCCCAAGTTGTGGAATTTTCATTTCTTATTAAGAAAGGGCCCTTGAGGTCTAATTGTGCGTATGGTGCCGCGTGTCCTATACCAATATTCTTTAAAGTGGCTGGATTATAAGTAACGACAGACCCATCATCCACAAATATATTTGAAGATATTGTGCCGCCACCGGGAACTGCTCTATTAATCTCTCCAGTGTAAAGAATATCACCTACGACATATAACTCAGCTCCATTAGAGTTTGAATCTCCAATAGCAACTGTTCCACCTTGTATAGCAAATGTATTATCTTGAGTTACACTAAATCCAGCGCCAGATAAAGAAACCCCTACACTAAAATCGCCAGAAACATTTAAATTATTTCCTATTGCGGTAGCTGATTGACTACTTACAGTATTAGATGCACCAATTGCAACTGAAGTAATGCCTGATACAGTATTGTCATTACCAATTGCAATAACACCAGCACCCGTATTTCCGCCAATATTATCACGACCTATAAGAATTGCACCTGAAGCGGAATCAACATTACCTCTACCTAAAACTAATGCATTCTCAGCATCTGAGACTATATTATCAATACCAACTATAACACTTCTATCAACGTTAACACCTTTAACAGTATTACCTTTACCATAAATTGTAACTTCAGGTGAATTGGCTGTAGGTGATAGTGTATTATTATGACCAACAACAGTAATATCTAATCCAATATTATTTGAGAGTATATTGTCTGTACCAATAGCAATAGCACCAACATTGCCAGTACCAGTTCTTTGATTTTTACCTATTGCTATAGAATAATTAGAACCAGCATATGAGCTATCACCCATAGCAATAGTAGATATTCCAGTATTTGGTGCAGAACCAGCTCTTACATTTCTACCTAAAGCAACCGAATAATTACCAAATGTAGATGAAGTAGTATAAGCAGAATCATCCCAATGGCCAGCTCTTAAAGAAGCATTTATTGGTTGAAATAAGAATTTTGATCCTTGACCATAAGTAAACCCATTTAAAGGATCCGCAATTAAAGATTGTAATTCTGGGAGATCTGAAATATTACCAGTAAAACTTCCTTCAACATATATTGCACCATCTCTCACATCTAAGTTATGAGCTGGAGTATATGTATTAATACCTACAAAGCCACCAAATCCAGGTTTTGGATCAGCTGCATAACCAAGATTATCTCCATCCAATTCTTTAAAGGCACCGCCGCCGGTATATGGTAATCCGTTTTGTAATAGATTACCTGTAAAGCTTATAGTCCCATCTTTCTTAATTGCAAATACTGGATCCCCACCAATATTTTTAACTTGAATCATATCGGCTTCTGGACCAAATGAATCAAGAGCAATAGCTTGAGAATCAGTTAGTTCAGTTTGGAATATATTTTTCTGTGAAGAGAATATTGTTCTATTGCTATCAACATTTATACCATAAAAATCTAAAGCTGATGGGCTTGGATATACTGGAGAAAATTGTCCAGTTGGTCTATTTGGATGATAACCAATATTACCGCCTTCTGCAGTAACTCTACCAGTAGTCCTATCAACGATAAATTTAAAATATCCGGAATCTAATATTTTTTCTTGGGCTACAAGAAGGCCATTTGTATTTCCAAATATTGATGATCTATTGTCAAACTGAAAATCTTCAGAACCCTGTATTGAATCATTAGTACCACTATAAAATATTTCACCAATTGTGACGTTTCTTAATTGAATATTATCAGCATCTATTTGACTAACATTAAGAATATTATCATTAAATGTAAAAGCTGAATCCGTTGTTAATTCTCCAATACTATCAGATATAACAACAGTATTTGGAATAAGCCCGGTTACTCCAACATTACCTGTAATTTCTCCACTTATATGCATATTTACAAATTTAGCAGAGTCGCCTTCCAACATTTTAATATAAGCTGAATCAGCATATAATCTCTTAATATAAGAACTATCGGCATCCATAGATGTAGTAGTAAGTTTACCTATAAATGCTGAATCAGCTGTAAAATGGCTAAAATCTCCAGAGTCAATTCTTAGAACACCAATATCAGCAGAGTCTGCGCTAATATATGGAGTTGTAATACCATCTCCGCTTATTGTTAGATTACCAACTCTTAATATATCGATGTCTGCAGAATCTATATCAGCATAACCGGCTATTAATTTATCTGTTGTAATTTGATTTGATTGTAACCCATCGCCAGTAACAGTTAAGCTTTGACCAACTTTTAAGTATTGGATAACTGCACTATCAGCACTAAATCTTTGAATAAATGCGCTATCTGAAATATTTAAAGTCTGACCAGTTATATCTTTTGCTACAATATCTGTAAGCTGGCCAGAAGAATCATAAACTATAAATTTTCCATCAGACTCTTTTAGTATTAACCCGCCTAAATAAACAGACTGGCCAGAAAGATATATGTCTCTCCATCTTTTATCTAAACTACCAATATCAAATGTTTCAGTTGTATTAGGTATTAGATGAGAATTAATATCACCACTAAATACAATATTATCTTCATTACTATCACCAAGATAAATATTTCCACCAACATCGGATCTAATAGTAGCATTACCTGCTACAGTAAGATCACCACCAACTGTTAAGTTACCTGTTATATGAGCGCTATCAGCAGTTAATCCGGTAATTCTAGCAAGCTCGATTTCAGCTGAATCAATATCTGCAAAAAGAGTCCTAAGTACATCAATATCAGCAGAATCAATATCTGCATAACCCGCATATAGTTTATCTATTGTTAATTCTTTAACACGAAGCACATCAATATCAGCACTATCAATATCAGCATATTGTATTCCAGCCGAATCAACGGTTGCTTTTAAAATTCTTGCTTGATCTATGTCAGCTGAATCAATATCTGCATAGTTTGAGGCAAGAACAGTTATAACACCATTAGATGAAGTAAGATTAACTATTACCCCTGTTGATGAATATAGATTAGTGACTGTGCCACTATCAGCATCGAGATTAACAGTATCAATATTTGTTGAAGTAATATTGCCTATAGTAGCACTATCACTTGTTAAATATTGAATTGTTCCATACGTTGATGTGAGATATGTTATAATACCACTATCAGCATATATTGCTGGAGCATCAATATCTTTATTAAATACCCAACGATCTTGAGCTGCTTCATATGTTATTTTGGCATTAGCTGCAAATACTGTAATACCAGCACCATCGGCTTGACTTGAATCTTGAGCTGAATCTGCAAGAACAATGTTTTTATCGTTAATAGTAACAGTAGTTGAATTAACAATTGTTTCAGTGCCGTCTACTTGTAGATCGCCTTTAATAATAACTCTACCAGTATTATCACCAACAGCAGCAGGATCAATAATAAAATCTTGTGGACCATTTATTTGTCCAGTAATATTCAAAACACCAATTTCAGCACTATCAATATAAGCGTGCCCTATGTCAGCGGAATCAATATTTGCAGTTATAATCTTAGCTAAATCTATGTCAGCGGAATCAATATCTGCATAGTTTATGTTAGCAGTTGTAATATTTGCAGTTATAATATCGGCTAAAGTGATATCAGCGGAATCAATATCTGTATGATCTATATCAGCATATTTTATATAAGCAGAGTCGATAGTTGCATTTGTAATTTTAGCAAGAGTAATATCTGCAGAGTCAATAATTGCATGTAAAATATCTGCACTATCAATATAAGCAGTAATAATATCAGCCATATCAATATCGGCTGAATCAATAAATGCATGACCAATATCAGCTGAGTCTGCATAAAGAGCAGTAAATCTATTACCAGTTTTACCAATATATCTGGCACCAACAATAAATATTTCATTACCGTCTATACCAGATGGAAGATTTGTACCAATAAAATTAAGAACACCTGACTGATAATCAAAGAAAAACTCATCATTATTTCCAGAACCTGCAGCAAAAATTCTTGTTCCTGAGGTCTGAGGATCAGCAGTACCTGTAGGAGCAATATAAACTTTTATTGCATAAGTAGATCCAAACTGTGGTGGAATCCAATTGGTTAAACCTGTTTTCCATGTTCTATTTGGTGTTGCAGTTGTATCTTCTACTGTTTCTACAGTAGTAGAGCCATTACCAGTATCATCATAAATTTCAACAATATGACTACTTGCGCTTGGTATTAGAGTTGGAATTTGATATGCATCTGTCCAAAGACCTGTTCCGCTTAAAAGAAGCGGGCTTGGAATTGACTCGTTTGTAGCAGTTTTAACTGAATTAACGTCTGTCTTAGTTGCTCCGTAACCGAGCTTTTTCCACAGAAAGTCTAACTTTTGATTGTCACTTATTGACATATTCGATCCTTATGAAATACTCAAAGATGTTATTTTTTGATTAGCAGATAATGCAATTCTAACTAATCCTACATTCCCTGTAGCATTTGTTAAATTTTCTTCACCGAGTGTCATTAAGTAAGATCCGCTTAAAGCGGTATTTGCAATTATTCTATCACTACCAGTTTTAGCACAACCGTTGCTTCCGTTACCGCCAGCCCCTAAATTTGCTCCAGGTACACCGCCATCATTTGCTTGGATAGAACAATCTAACCAACCATTTAATGTACTATAATTATCTATTGCTGTTCCTGGTGCTGCTATAAAAATACCTTCAACTCCTGTTGCACTGGTTATATTAATATTAAAGTTTGGCACAACCGTTCTTCTAAACGCAAATGTAAAATATTGTGTTCCAGTATCTCCAGATCTGTTAGGACCAACAGGTAAATAACCTGTACTATAATCTGTTAAATCATGATTTATATTACCAAATCTAACAGTTGCTTCTTTTGTCCCTTCAACGCCCGGATCAGCTGATTCACTATAAACATTATTAGTATAAAAATTAGTTGAACTATTATAACTAGGAGTATTTATAACTTCAGAACTGAAGTCAAAAATACGAATACCATCGTCATTAAATCCAAATCCTAAATTATCATCTACATTAATTGCTATTTCACTTATATTAGATTGAGCTGCAGAATGAACTTGTATTTTTTCACTTAACTCATGATAATTACCATAACCGTTTACGTTTTGTGCTCTAAATCTTATAGTTTCTACTGCTCTTACATTTCCACTATTAATATTAACAGAAACATTTCCTATACCATAAGTAGAACCGTTACCTGTATCTGCTTGAGGAATCCCGCCTGATAAAAAAGTAACAGCACCATCTATTTGTGAATAACTATAATCTTGAGGATTACCTATCGCGCTACCTGATGTTCCTTCCAAGTTTGTGCCACTTGAAACTTCAACTACATCATTTGTGTTTTTATAAGTTTGTCCAATAAAATCAGCAATTATTAAACCACTAACTATTAAAGATGAACCTGACGTGTAATGAGGAATGCCACTAATATATCTAAATGTGCCACCAACATTCTGAGAAATATTACCACCGCTTATTGTAGGAGAATTAACTAAATCATCTTTAACAAATTCAATTAAATTAGTATTACCGCTAATAGAATGACTTAATTTATAACTATTAAGACCTATAGGCAAACTACCAACATTCTTTCTCACCTTGGCTTTAAATCCTTGATATAACTCGGGGTGATAAATGCTAGTAGCAAAACTAGTAGTTGCTCCAGAAGCATCAAATAAATTATAATCAACATTATCTGATACAACTAAACTTGTATATGTACCATTATTATTTGATGTACTAAAGTTAACAATTCCGTCTGCTGATCCATTTATTTCTGCAGTGAGACTCCCTGTTGCTCCACTATATGCAATACCAGGAGATGAAAGAGATGTTTCAACATTACCAGATAAAGGAGTAACTCTATTAACATCTTGTCCCGCTGATAATATTGCGCCTGTAGTATTATCTGTAAAACTTGCAGCTAATCTAGGAGATTGTCCAGTTGAAGATACATTACCAATTGATTTAGTACTTAAACCATTTGGTGGTGCAATATTTGGATCATAAACTTTTAATAGTGCTGAAGCAGTTTGTGGTATAACATTTGGATCTGCCGTACTATGAGTATCCATAGAAAGTGTAACGGTATCTCTTCCCGTACCGCTTGAAGTACCCTCCGACCAAGTATGACTTATTCTAGGACCTTGAACACCACCGGTATCTGTATCTGAAGCAATATTTGATCCAGGTCCGGCATCCCCCCAATTTATACTATATGTAACGTCTGCTTGTCCGTTTTTATCCGCAACATTTGTATTAGTACTATTATTGTTTAAAAATAGATCCTGCCCTTCAATAACATACACATCATTTCCAGTTAAAGATGGGCTGCCCGCAGAAGCTGCTCTATGTAAAGAAAATGCTGCCGTAGGATCTGGAGTGTAAATTGTAATATAGTCCGTGTTTGTTCTTATTGCTTCACTACCTGTTCCGATCCCATCAGTGTGCCATGCTCTCACAGTGACAGTAGCTGGGCTTGATAAAGGGTCACTATAAACGTGTGTAGGATTAGCTGCTGTTACGGCTGAATCAATAGTTCCGTCGCCCCAATTAATATCATATCTATTTGGAGTTCCATCATTTGTTACTGTCATTGTTGCAGTAAATCCAGCACCAGCAGCAGTTGGATTTGTAATAAAGGTTAGGTCTCTACAGAAAGCATTATTTCTTACATTATTAATTGCTTCATTTAAGCCATCAAGAACATCTGTTACTCTATCATCATCATTGAAAAATCTATAGGCACCATCTTCCCAAGCACCATCCAATGGTGTGCCAGCTTTTACATTATCTGTGTATATTTTTGTAACAAGAGATTGAGAACTATCTGGAGTATATTCGGCAGCAGCAACTAATTGCCCTGAATCTGTTATTGAAAATCTTTTTGATCCTGCAGTATAAAAGTTTAGAGTATCATCATCGGTACCAGGTGCTAACTCAGCAATAATATATGTATCTTGGTCTACGTCTTTTACACCACCAAGGCCACTCCATACATTACCATCATATCCTTCAAATGATGTATCCTCAGTATTAAATCTTATGGATCCAACTACATTATCTGGTCTTTCGCCAGTAGATCCTATAGGAACAATAAATTCGTTATTAATTTTAAGATAATCTAAATCACGACTATCTCCCGCTAATAAAAATCTTAAGGATTGTGTAATACCAGCAGAATCAGGATTAAGTGAAGTTAAATATTCTCCACCAATTTTTGCAATACGTGGAGCTGTACCCGAAGAATCAACAGGTTCTCCAACACCAATAAATAACGCTCTTGAAGAATCAACTGATGAATAGGCTAACTCACCAGTTTTAAGACTAGTCGGCACACTTTGTGTCGAGGATCTTTTTATTCTAATTATGCTGAAAGCCATACTAGATCAAACCTTGATAAATTCTGAATTATTAGTATTTATAAGGTTTTTAAAAAGTATTACCACCATCCAGTTCTTGACTTACATATTTTTGTTCTGTTGCATCATAAACTAACACATGTCCATTAGCTCCAGCTAAAACAGCAGGGTCTGTAGATTCTGTTTCATCAACATTAACATCAACAATATCACTTAAACTTGCTCTAATTTGAACACGTTTGGTTGTAAAAATCGGAGTTCCTACTGTAATCTTTTTTATAAGTGTTCTATTTGATACTAGTTTTATACCGGACATTTTATACCTCTAACTTACAGATGGTGTTACTTGAATATTGCCTTCTAATATTCTTTCTACTATAGTAGCAGATTCATTTGAATCGTATCTTGAGATTTCAACATCATATACATATCGTCCAGGCTTTAGCAAATCGGTTTGAGTATTAGTTAAGGATAAATGAATCACATAGTCTAAATTATCTGGATCGACAGTTGTTGCAAAGAATGTTGTAGCATCAGAATCTTTAGTATTATATGTCTTTTTCATTTTTGCATTAACATTGTAAATAGGTACAAAGTTAAGGTCTGAATCTTGAATATTCATTTGTTTAGGAGAACCATCAATATTATATAAGTCCAAACGAATAGTCACGTCGGATCCTTTATCAATTGTTAAATCTTCGTACTGTGCCATTTTCTTTTCCTATTAAATAACTTCAATATCTGTAATATATAAATTTGCCCCTAAAGCTGTACCACCAGTATAATCAAATGTTCCAGACATAAATGCAAACGTATATAAACCACTATAAGCAACTTGAGCAGTAACGGTTTGCCAACCACTGTCTCCACTTGCGGAACCTTGAGTTTGATTTAAAATAATTTGCTGCCTGAATGAACTTGGATTATTCGGATCATACCATTCTTGCAGCCATGCAAATATATCATAAGCGTCACCTCCACCAACGGCTCTCCACTTAAACCTAACTGAATCACTTGTCGTAAGAGGAAGCCATACCTTTCCTTTAATTAGAGGTCCGTGTGCAACATCACCCCCGGCACTACTGCCAGAGCTATATAGTCTTATACACGAGTAGCCTAATTGTGTACTGCCATTTTGCACAAGATCGGTAGGGTCTTTAAATTCATAGTCGAGTGTTGGTGTTCCCGTAAATCCAAATTTATCACCACTACTGTTAAATGCGGTTGGGGGATTTCCAGTCTGGCCAGTGGGGAATGGTGTAGGATCTTGTGGTGCAGCAACTGTACTATTCACGCCAGCATTGTGAAAAGTAATACCGGAGCCGTTCCAAAGCCCATATGGACCGTTTTGATTATTGCCAAGTCTTAAATTCTGTTTTTGAATTGTCCACCCATTTATTTCCGTGATACTAGAATTACTAGATAGAACTGTTGTGTCTCCAAAATCAAGATTAACAAAATTTGTACTGGTATCAGTTAGAGGCGAAACAACTGTAGGTGTCCAGTCATTAGTTCCTACGGGTGTGCTATTATCTAAACCAGGAATTTTTAATCTTAATACAATATTGCCTTCCGTTGTCGTATCTGTTTTGAATGCAACGGAAAGTGTTATACTATTGGTGCCCGGAGTTGGAGTAGCAATACCAGATAAAGTAGTTCCTATTCTTCCGGTCATAAACGTCACATCGTCGGAAGTAAAATCTGGATCAGCAACTCCAGTTGACGGTTCTAATTCATAATATATTCTTTGACCTTCGGTAAATGTCCCATTATTTAATGATATTGTTGCAAGATTTCTAGTTGTCTGATCTTCAACATGATTATTAGCATCAGGCGTACTAATGGTAAAATCTGATAATGAGGTACCATTTCTCTGAAAATCATTTATAGAAACTTCACCAGTATCTGGAACCGATAATAAAAAAGTAAAGAAATTATTATCATCTGGTATATATACGCCACCAGGATATAAATCAGCAAAAGAAATAGGCTGATTATTACCCACATCTAATGCAGTTCTAAAATCATCGAATGAAAACTGATTTCCTTTTGTTGTTGGGAAGAGACTGTAATCTGGCATGTTACCCTATCTTTGTTTTCAGTTCTTCTACCTCAGCTTTCAGCTCTTTTACAGCTTCTACGAGTAGTCCTACCATATTTGCATAGTGTAATGCTTTTTTACCTTGAGGTGTTTCATATACCGCTTCTGGTAAAACTTCTTCAACTTCTTGAGCAACTAAACCTGGCATACGAATGTCACTACCAATATAATTAAAAGTATAGCCATTAAGATTCATTACTTTATCTACTGGATTATTAATAATTTCAAGATTTTCTTTTAATGTTATATCCGAGAAGTTTGCAAAACCTGTAATATTACCAGATACAAATAATTCACCAGTAATATAATAGTCTCCAACCATCGAATCACCCGAAGTCGCACTTACAAAATCAGGAGTTCTTGCTGAGACATAAGATGAATCAATAACGGTAGTTAAATCAACTGGTGTTACTGATGCACCGTGGCCATATGTATCAAATGTAATACTCTGTAGAACATTAGTGCCTGTATTTATAGAATTAGATAAGCCACCAGCAGTTGGATGAGAAATATAAACAGGTCCACTACCTGGAGTAATTTGACCACCACCAGATAAACCTGTGCCCGCAAACACGCCAGCAGACTCTAAGAATATAGTACCACCATTTGATTCATCTATAGATAAAATATGTCCAGCACCATCTAAGGTAATATTACGAATAATATTTGACGTACCAGCACTAGTAATTGATGTGGCAGAACTAGCGGTATGATTAATTGTAATTGTATCATTGGCACTATCTAAAATACCGTTTGATAAACTATCAAGACCCAATCCAGCATTTATAGTAAAAGGAAAATGTAATGTATTATTAGCTTGAATTGAACTATCAATTTGAAGAGTCGTTGCATACAAATTTCCACCAGAATTAATATATCCAATTAAATCAGTAATACTAACTCTTGAAGAAGCCATCGGTGACCCACCGACATTAGAAATAACAAGATGGTCATTTGAATCTATATCAGCTTGTTGTATTGGGGTTAAATCTAATATTCTTACCATTGCTTTTCTTCCTTAAAGAGCGCTCATGCTGCCAATTGTGTCTATATCTTCATCTGCATCAGTTCCATACCAAACTAAATTATGAACAATAGTCCATTGTGTTACATAAGCATAGAAATAATCTCCGCCTGTTCTTTCTTGAAGAATAGATATACCATCTTCGCCTATCGTCGATATAAGTTTAGATGCGCTATTATCCCATGTTATATTATAACCTTGTTCATCTCCGGCAGGTTCGTTAAAATGTGGAGGTAAAAACATTTCATCTCCGATAGAATATCCACCTACTGGAGAAGTACAGATTATTTTTGTACTAATAACATCTGGTTTACGAGATATTCCGCTAGGAAAACTACTGGCTGGCCACTGATATGATGCACCATTAGTACCTCCAGCTATAGTAATAGTCTGTCTATAAACTGTAGTACCTGTATTACTCATATCTGCTGGTCTAAATGTAAATGCCCCGCTTCCATTATTATATGCTAAAGAACCTCCACCTGAAGCAGATCCAGTTGTTACAGATAAATCGGTTAAGGCTATACCAGAAGGTGGCACCCTAGCTGCAACATATGCGGAATCAATTGCATCTTGTGCAACGGCGCCACTTTGTGAGGAATCAAGTATATTGGGAAGCTGGCCAAGTAATCCTGAAACATTAACTCTAAATTGACCTGTGCCGGTATTATAATCAAGTGTATTATCACCAGGATATATTCCTACAGCAGCGTGCACTCTTTGATCTGTATAATAAAGATTTGTTGCACCTTCTTGAAGATCATCTGTCGTGCTATTCGGAAACTCTCTATCAAATAATGGAGGCGGTATTCTAGCAGAATCAAGAACACCCGTAATAATCTTACAAGCATCTAATCCCGGAATACGTTGGGGATCAAATATTCCAGTTCCCGTTTTACTTGCATCCAATGTAGGAATATCGGAATCTGTAATTGTATTAGACTGAAAAGAAAACACACCAGTTGCTGCATTATATGACATGGATGCATGTAATGCATTATTACTCGCATTTAGTGATACACTATTACGAATATAAGCTTGAGTTGTTCTACCATTAATTTCATTTAAAGCCTGAACAAGATCAGTAGTCACCGGAGTTGTTAAGTTATCCGGATCTCCAACATTACTTGAGATGAGATTTGTTTTTTGTCTCCAAGTCTCAAATGTATCTGTTAAATTAACTGTAGGTTTTCTGGCCATTTTTATACCATCTCTAAATTTTTAATTAATACTATTTATACAAATTATCAGACACTAGAAAAAGAATACTGCAACAACACCTTGAGATCCAGCTCCGGTATAGCCACTAGCAGCAGCCCCTCCGCCGCCACCAAAGTTACCGCCTCTTACTGATGGTTCTTGTCCAGCTCCGCATATTTTACTACCATTAGATTTTACTAAATGTGAATTTCCATCAAATCTTGAAGATACTGAATTTGTCTCAGAAATAGTTGCATCTGGACCACCTGCTGGGCCACCAGATGTTTGTTCTCCGACTCCAGCACCAGCAGCATTACCGCCATCAATGTTATAATCTCCGCCTGAAGCCGTTCCACCATTAGTAGGAGCATCGCCTGTTGCTTCACCTCGTTGACCGCCTCCACCAAACACTGAAGAACTTAAACTTCCTCCTGATATAGATGTATTACCACCATTAACACCATTACTTCCACCATTTACTGCTGCACCTCCAGAACCTATATTAAAATTATAGGTTTCTCCTGGAACTACTTGGAGTATTCTTATAGCAACACCGCCTCCGCCTCCGCCGTAACTTTGAGAACCTAAACCACCAGATCCTCCAGCGCCAATGGCAACAAGAGCAACATTTCTTAAATTAGATGGTGACCAGGTTTGACTTGTTGTATATAATTTTACTGAAGCTGGGTTTGTTGAAAAGAGCCCAGTATTAATATTAAATGTAGGTAATGGATCCGATCCTAAACCAATAACACCATTTAAGATTACATCGTTTCTTATAGTTTTCCAAGCATTATATAAATCATTAAAATATTGTACTATATTCTCATCTTCATTTAATTCTGCAGGATCTAAATTATTTTCATCTGTAACTAATGCCGAAGTTGTAGTATCTATATTTGTTCTATATTGTGGTCCCATATATGCTACTTGTGTTTCATCATATACACTACCATTTTCCCTAGTAGCCACAACTCTTAATTTTCTAATATTAGTGTATTTATTTGCTTCAGCTAAAAATACATCAAATATTTTATCGCCGTCTATTTTATAACCTAAACCAAGATGATTATCACCACGTAAAGATTCTAGTAAACCCTGTTCGTTAAATGAAGGACCTGTACTAGGTAGTGTAGAAGGGACTTCTTCTTTTAGAAGAACACCACCATCAGCACCAGACCCACCATTGTTTCCGCCACCAGCGGCACCAGATCCGCCTACACCAACTTTCGTGATTATAAGATAAATTGTTTGACCAGAATATGAAGATAGATTTAAAGTTTTTTCTACAAACTCTCCCGCAGCGCCGCCTTTACCGCCAGTACCAGATTCATCATATTGATCGGGTAAGTCACCGCCGCCTCCGCCTCCGCCAGCACCGATTCCTGTAGCATCGGTGCCGCTACTAGATTCTCTTGGCAGTCCGCCAGTTCCTATTGTCCCATATTCAGGGTCGGAAGAAACTACATTGCCGCCTTCAGCTTCAGGTTTGCGGCCGCCACTACTATAGCTAATAGAACAACTGGATCCACCGGCACCACCCGCTAAAT
>Ga0098048_1000443_pt1 | contig 20286 bp, 27 predicted proteins | sample 13_taG_FD_75052 | JGI IMG/M metagenome (GOLD analysis project Ga0098048, IMG submission 75052) | Marine viral communities from the Subarctic Pacific Ocean - 13_ETSP_OMZ_AT15268 metaG | ecosystem: Environmental > Aquatic > Marine > Oceanic | place: Pacific Ocean | collected 2015-01-16 | reverse complement strand
TCATCAATAACCATCGGCGACGCTTTATTATCCATGTCCTTAACTAGACGTTCACGTAACATCAGCATCCAAATATCTTCGGTAATTAACTTTCTCGCCCAATCCGTGCCAAGCGTCTGCAAAAGATAACGACCAGTAACGTGCTTCGGATAGTTAGGAATCGGTAACTCCTTTTGCTTGAGTATGTACTCGTCAGGAAAGACCGACATAAGCATGGTCTTGAGCGGCGTTGCAAAGGAGTACACGTGTCCATGCTGTCCTGCTATGAACGAGGCGTACGTAGACTTACCGACGCCTTTAGCGCCACATAAGCCGATTAGTTTAGGTTGTAGTGTCATAATAATTCGTCGGCGGATTTAAAGTTTGAATTTAATTCTTCGTAGTTTTCGTATCCCTTGTACAAGTACCAATCGATGTTGCTGAACAGACGTCTGTGTCCACCTCCCCATTTATCACATCGCCAAAGCTCGAAGACTCCGACGTCATACGGATCGACTTCACGGAACAACCAATGATGTAAGCGCTCTAGTTTATCGTCACATACGGGATGCTTGTTTTCAATCTCCCAAAACTGAAGAATAAAATCACGTTCTTCGTTGTCGTTTTCAAGCTTGATAAGACGCGTTCCATCGGGAATAAAAGGAGGAATCATATCGCTTTTTAGTTCTTCAGTATCCCAGTTAGATATCTCAGCATAACCTTGAACCCATTCATAAGCTTCTTTAAGTCTTTTTCTTGCTCCGTTTTTTTGAATGTCAGGAAAATGCTGACGCAGTAAGTTAAAACTTTCCGCTTCGGTATAGTTGAGTTTCATAGTTGATGAGTCTCCAAGTCGTCGGGTATTTCAAAGTCTTCGGTGTTGTCGGTTGGTTCGTCGTCATCGCACGCCCAATAGTCGTCGGCGATGTCGTCGTCGTTTGGTTCGATTGTTAGGTCGTTAGGGTCGATCATACTTTCTTCCTCCGTTGGTGATCGTTCCATAGAGCGTCGGGTATGTTCACCGCTTCAAATACGTAAGTGTCGTTGACGGTGACGCTGAAGTCCTGTCGTTCCTTATGAGGAAAGCGGGAGCTAAATCGTACACGTGCTTTGCCGTTTTCGAAGGCGTCAGGTACAAGCGTTTGGATTGCTACGCTCACGGCGCTACGATCAAGCAACGTTTCGAGGCGTTTAAGGTTTTGTTTTACTTCGGTTAGTGTGTCCATATTAGTTTAGGTGTTGGGTTGGGTTAATCAATGAAGTCTTCTAAGTGTTGTCTCTCGTGAAACAATTCGGGAAAGTCTTCGTCCATTTCAAAACAGTGCGGGCAGGTAAAAACGTCTAAGTCGCAAGACTGAATTGATATATGCCCGCAACTCGGACAAGTAACGATGGTTAGATTCATTTCTGAAATAATAGACTCGGATAATTCGTATTGTTTCTGCCACAAGGCATGCTTTCTTTTTAGGTCGTTCATGTGTTGGGTTGGGTTAAGCGTTTAACGCGCTCAAGGTGTTCCTTGCTTGCCGTCAATAGCCACTCGTAATGATACATCCACGTACCATCCTTAAAGACCACGATAAGCTCGCCCTTGGGCGTCCGTTCAATCTTCGGGTGAATGGTAGCAGGTCGGTCGGTTCGGTGCAGTCCTGTATTAAACGTCGCTGTCATCTTGTTTTATTCGTTTAGGTATTGGTCAAGATCTTGGTAACCCGTCAACGCGTATAATACGCTTTCCATGGTATCCACAGACCAACCGTTTAGCTTGGTGATCAACGTTAAGGTTTCATCGGACGCAAGCCCGTGTTCAATTAATGTATCCCAGATTTGTTCTTTCATAGTTCGTTTATTGGTTGTCAATTAGTAGGTAGTCTTCAATGTCCTTACGGTCGGGCATGACGTCCACGTAAAGAGGCGTACCCTCGCCCGCGTATGCCGTCCACGTATTGAAGTCTAGGTATTCGATTGATTCGTCTAAGCTCATGTCATCACGTATCATGAGACGTTCGATCATACGGTCTTTGTCGTAAACGATACGGTGAAGGCCCGCCATGCGGTCGAAATGGACGCCGATTAAGGCGTCGTCAAAGCCGTCAGCGAAGAGCGTGCGGTTGTCGGTTGTTTTATCCATGGTTGTTTAAGAGCACGTACAAAACCGTAATGGCTATGCACGTCCACAGTGTCAAGATTGTTAGTGGTTCCATGAGTCGTCGGTTAGCGGTCGCCCTTCTCGTAATACAAAAAGCCGAATCCGAGCAGGAAGATCATCGCCCACATAAAGATTGTTAGAATGTCCATTGTTATTCGTCGGTTATTCGTACACGTATCCAATGACGTCAACAACGTCGCCCGCTAGTCCAAAATCAGGAGACGTGCAAAAGTACGGTTCGCAAGGCTCGCCCGTTTCTTCGTCGTTTGCAACGCTCCACGATGTGACGTAGTGCTCGCGTTTTAAGAAGACGTTCAAGTCGTGCAAGTCGTCGTCTGTTAGCCCGCTCTCGTCGCCGTTTACAAGCGTACAAACCGCCCACGATGGTATCTGATATTCGTATTGTGCTGTAAGTTTCATTTATTCGTCGGTTGTTGGTTCGGTTATAAAAGCTTTTTTAGAGCCTCGTGTGCCTCGATTTTAGCTTGTTCGATTGACGCGTCGAGTGTGTCAAAATCGCTTACGAGCAACGCACCCGAATAACCACTGTGTCCTACTTGAGCTTTCCAACCGATTGTGATTGGTTCGTGCGCGTCTTGATAACCACCGCACCATCGGTTTACCTCTGCAACAACTTCGCCTGTGCCACGTTTTCGAACGTAGTTGGGAGGGACACACCCGTCCGTCTCCCAACCGCCTGTAAGGGCGTTTAGAGCTTGTTTGAGTTGTTTAATCGCTTCGTTTACTTGTGGTTGGTTTTCGTTTTTCATGATTGTTTATTCGTCGGTTGTCGGTTCGCACGCACTGTAAAACATGATAGCTTGCAAGGCGCTATCGTCGGATAGCATGACAGCTTTGGGAAAGCATTGATCGTCGGTTAAGGCTTCCCCTAATCCGATTGTGTCAACCGTGTAAACGTACACGTCATTTCCTTCCTCGTCTTCGTCGCATTCAATGTTTTCGATTAGATGGTCTGCAATGGCGTACCTTCCGCGTACCCAATTGTATAACCAATCGACTTCGCCGTCGGTTAAGGCGTAGCGTTCGCCGTCGTCTAGTTGATAGTGGTAGTTTTCAAAGCGCCCGTCATGATCCTTTAAGGATTCCGACGTGTGGACGTTATCGTAAGTTAATGTTTTCATGTTGTTATTCGTTTGTTGGTTGGTTATTGCCCGATCAGGACCACGACAGCCGCCCAAAGGACGGTTGCCATGATGCCGATAAATACGGCGTTTAGACGTTCGCGTGGTGTTGGTTTGTTTGTATTCATTATGTTTATTCGTCGGTTGGATTAATTAAGGCGGAAAAGCAAGACGTTGGTTCCCTTGATTTCGACCATTTCACCGTCATAAGGGCTCAGGAAATGTCCAAGGCCGTCGGCGCTTATGGCGTCACCTACGAACGCGTCAACGTCGTCAATGAGCTTGAGCAAGGCGTCGTTGCAGGATTCGCACGTGTCGCCTCGTAAACGTTTGATGTCGCCCGCGTCAAGGGCGTCAATGTGTGACGCAAGAAAATCGGCGTTAAAAGCCCAAACCGTTTCTTTTATATATTCCGAGCAGGCTTGTTCGGCGGCGTCATAGTCGCTTGCAATGGCGTATTCGGTTCCGTCTATTTCGTACGTTTTAAGTCCGTAGTGTTCGCAGAGCGGGCGGGAGTCGTCGAGCAAGGCGGTAAGTAATTCGTTTGTAGTTATCATAATATTCGTTTTGTTGTTGGTTGGTGTTAATTGCGAATGAAAAGTTTTTCGCCCTTGGACAAGATCCAATGAGACGAGACGTTTGAAAAACAAGTTGCATAAACTCGGTAAAGTCTACCCTTGAAAGGTACCTTCCATATGGTTCTAATTTTTCTGCCGTATCCGTCCACGTTCAGTCCTAATGCCTTGTAATTCGAAAACGTTCCGTAAGATGTGCGAGCGAGGTGGGAACGTGTAGGATGTTTTTCGAAATCGTCGGAAGTGTTTTCAATGTATTTTATCGTTTTCATGATTCGTTTTGGTTGGATTAGGAAAGTGCAAGGCCGACCTTGACGGCGTCACAATCGTCGCTGTATTTGACGACCACGGCAGAAAAGAACGTTTCTCCTTTCATGCCGTCCCATTTGTTCAGCGCAAGACGTTCGTTTGACAAATAGGCGGGCCTAACGAAGTCGCTCATGTCATAGATCGAATTATGGTAACGGAAAAAGCGGGAATGGTGAACAGCGCCATAGTCGTCTTCATGTTCAGCTTGTTCGGCGTCGGTAAGATCATGCCAAGAAAGTAAAGGTCGGTAGTGATGGTTGGTTTGGATTTTCATGATTGTTGTTGGTTGTTGTTGGTTAAGCGTTATCAAAAGCCGATTCAATTTGATCTTCGGCCCAAAGAATGTCTAATGAGATGCCACAGTCGTCTTTTTTCCCGTAAAGCTCAGCAGGAGCACGATCGACCAAGGCCCAAAAATCATATCGGTCTTCAAATATCGACTTGGCTCCTACGTCCCGAGCAAGCTCTTTGTTTGTAGCGTAGTATTCGGCGTCGACTTCGTTTTCAGGTCGTTGGCGTAAGAAAGAGGTGAAGTTTGGAAGTATGTTTTTCATGGTTCGTTTTGGTGTTGGTTGTTGTTGTTGTTGGTGTTAGGAAAGCAAAGACTCTTCGAGGTCGTAAGCCTTATCAATAACACTTACGGGTACTTGGATGTGATGCGTCCAATCTTCGTTGCATAAGCCTTCGTTTTCAGCACATCCTATAGAGCCGTGGTAAAGTTTGCCGTTGACGGTTTTTGATATTGTAACGTCGACTTGCGGGTCTTCGCCCGTTTCGGCTTCAATAGTAAATCCTTTGTATTTTATCGTTTTCATGATTCGTTGTTGTTGGTGTTGTTGGAATTAATGTGATGGTTGGCGAGCATGGTAAAAAACGGAAAACTGTCAAACACCAAAAAACGAAAAACGACGGAATCCCGCTTGGTTACTAGCGAAGATTTTTTTCGATGAGTTGAACGTTTTGACTAGGTAAAGCGAATTGAAGCAAATTTGAGAGTCGATTGAAGCCGTCGATCAAGAGCCGTTTGAAGAGCCGATTGAAGGCGTCGATCAAGACGTTGCAAAAAACGACCAAACACACAAAAACAGGCAAAGCATTTAACCGAGGTTTGACGTACAGGGATGTCTCAACATTGTCTCAACAAGGTCGGCGTACAGGGATTTTCGATAGCCTATCGGTTCTTTTATCCCTTGCATTCGCCGTAGTTTAGCGGGATTGGATTCGATGCTGTGCCGTTGCTGTGCCAAAACATCGATTGAGTCCTCGCGCATTACCTGACCCGTGTCATAAAAACGCGCGGGTACATGGGGGTAACTAACGCGCGCGTATATAGCGTTAAGGACTTCAGATTTTTGCGTCTAAACTATCTGGAACGCGCCTAAACCGACCCTTTAATCGGTCGTCTTTAATCGTAGATCATCGACGTGGTTTTGAACGTTGCTCATATCGTGTTCCAGATACTTCAGTCGTAGGTTTTGTTCTGCGTCGGCAGGGAGCGCACCTAGTTCGCCTCGAGGCCATTTAACACGGAACTCGCTGTTTGCTTCTACTTCGTGTCTTATGCGCATACTGTCGATCTCCAGAGCCGTTATACGATTAACGATTACACTGTACGTCCAAACAATCGTACCGATACCCAGTATCAGTTTTATAGCGAACGCTAAATTGGCTTTGACTTGTGTATTTTCAGAAAGGGTCTCGTTCATCATTGTCGTCATCTTCTAGTAGATCGTCATCAGCTTCGAACATAACTTCATCAGTAGGTTCTACTAGGTAATCGAGTTTAACCATCTCTAAGCAACCGATTATAGTGGCGTGGTTAAGGTCAAATTCGGTACGAAACCTGTTAACGACACCTTGTATCTCATATAAAAAAGCGTCTGTTTGTTCGTTGTTATCCATAGGTTTAGGTAATAGTAGTAAATTAATGTCTTGACGGATCTGAAAACTGGTTATAATTAGTGTTAACGGCTTAGTTTAAATCGTCGTTTAAAACGGCTTCGTACCCGAACTGATTTTAAAAGCAGATTTTAACAGGGTTCGTTTAAAACGGTAAACGTCCTGACCGTAAGTTGTAACATTATACAGCCCCTCATTCGAACGAGGTTTTTCAAACCAACACCTAACGGTTCGTACCCATGAGTCGCATTATAACGTTGTACGTTTTAATCGTTAGGGTCACGGGTATCACCAAGTAAGGACGTTTGATTGAGCGGTAGTAAACGACGTTTTATAAGCTGCTTGTTTAAAGCGTTCTAGTTCTTCGGTCATCAGGTCTTGCTTTCTTTCGTTGATCTTCAAGTCGGCGTTTACTGCCATTTGCTCGACCCAATATCCTATTGCGATTGCAAGCGCGTCTAAACGGTCGTCTTGAAGAAGCGCACCTTTGTCTTTTGTTAATCTACTTAGTTGGTATAAAAGCATATAACGAGCTTGTTGCTCGATAGGGTAACCTTGTGCCGACTGGAAATCACGTCTTATAACGTTAGGATCGACCACTAATTTGTGTGCATTTAAGACAGGTTCTAGGGTGTCTACTATGCGTTTTTCCTTCTGTATATGATGTCTTACTTCGTTGATAGTAACAGGGTAAACATTGTTGATTACAGGCTTAAAAAGCTCGGTAAACATCCCGTCTCCCATATTAGACTCCACAATGATTTCGTTGACTTTGTAACGTTTAGCTAAACCCGCTAGTTCTTTAAGAACGTTCTCTCCGTAGCCACCACGAATACCGTTACAAGCGTGAACAAACAAATGACCGTTTAGCATTTTTACAACAGCATAAGCTGTTTCATCCTTACCTCGTCCACTGGGGTCTATACTCATTACCGAACCTGTGTACGGTATAAGTTCACCAAGTGTATCAAACGGTCTAAAGAATCTATCTCCGTTGAAACCGACGTTTGGTAGATCCGTCCAGACCTTGTCTGGTGCGCTAGCCCAAACGTACTTTTCATTGGCTAGATCGTTATCTAGGTCGTGTACAATTATATCGTTGATCTTTAGTGGGTATCTATCAGCATCGCTTAGACGTGGATTAAGCATGAACTGTAAGGCGTACCCGCTCCTACCGTAGCTTAGTTTACGTTCTTCGAGGTCAACATCTGTAAAGCGTAACGGTTCTGTTGTCTTACCGATGTTGTTGTCGTTGGCAGAATTAGCGATATAAGGCGATATAGCCCCGTCATAGACCTTTTGATCGGTGTCTGTACTAACGTACTCACTAGTCCATATACGGGCGTTATAGCCCCTGTCACGAAGCTTGTTGTATATGGAGTCCTCGCATTGGGGTGTACCAAGAAAGATGATACGTGAGCTGTCTAGGGGCTTTACGATGGCTTCAAACTCTTTGACTTGTTCGTCCAGCTTGTCCCGCATCCCTTGGGTAGCTGAGTTGTTAGGTACTTCGATGTCGTCTGCTACGATTATATCTGCTCGACTACCTGTTAGCTGGGACGTTATACCAAGTGACTTGACTGACGGAGCGTGTGAAGCGGGAGCTAAACCAACGTCAAAGCTGATCTTACTAAACCGTTGACCATCACGTGGTTTAAGACCTTGTAAGACTGGTATGTCGTTAATGATCTTTAAGGTAAACGTCGAGAAGTCATCTGACCTGCTTTTACTGGCAGACACGACAAGAATGTTCTTGGAAGGGTCTAGTAGTAGTTGATGTACTACGTATGCACTACAAATCCACGATTTACCGACGCCACGAAAAGCCATGATGACTGATCGTTTTGGGCCGTCTTGTATGTAGTTTGCTATGTCGTATTGAAGATCCGTTGGATCGGGTAACCCTAGATGCTTCCAAACGACAAACAAGAAGTTACGGAAGTCCCGTAGTTCTGGTGGTACGCTCACTTGACTTGACGCATTGCTTCCTTGTCTTCGTCGCTGTCGTCGAACGGCAGGACTTGAGCGAGGTTACCAAGAGGCGACCCTTGTTCGCTCAGACTGATCACGTCGTTGTCTTTAAGTAGTTGTCTTGCTCCGTTAAGGATTGCAGCGTTCACCTCGATATCACCGTCTCTCATCTCTTGTATAGATTGCTTATAGGTGTCTGCAAGGAGTACTTGTAGTTCTTCTAATTGTTTGCGTTTTTTCATAATAAATTGTTCAACACTTCCAACGCCGTAGCGCTAGAGCCTTTCTAGTTGGTCGTCCTTTACTGTCTTTCATCGGGCCTTTGACTCCGCTCATACGCGCACAGAACGACCGCTTACGACTGCCTCCTCCTGGTTGTGGAGCTTTAAGGTTGGAGCCAGTAGCACGGTTATACTTACGTCTACCTTTCGCTGTAAGACCGCCTTTCTTGCTTTTCTCGCCGCGACCTATGGATAGTGATACGCCTTTTCGTTTAGCCATGTTATTTCTTACGTTTGATGTTTAAAGATACACGTGCTGCTTTGGTGTTACGCACGAATTGTTTACCGCTTCCGCCTTCTTTCTTCTTTTTCTTTGCGGTTGTAGCGCGTTGAGACTTCGACAAAGACTTTGCTTTGGACATCGGTAAGCAACGATCTGGGTTCTTTTTGTTCTTGGACGTTCCGCATTTACCTGCGATCTTCCCCGAACTACTTATGCGTACCCAGTTCTGCCTTCTCCATTTAGCTAACTCGCCCATGTCAATACGAAGGTCTACTAAGCATTAGTTTCTTGCGACCTATTTTCTTCTTTTTCTTACCGTATTTCATATTATGATTTTTTGCGTTTTATGTTAAGTTTCTTACGTCCTTTACCGTACTTAGGATCTTTACAATACTTAGACGCCGCCATGTTTGCGTAAGCGCTGGGGTAGCGGTCAAAAGTGCGTTTAGCCCAAGCTATTCCTTTTCTGCATATTTTAGCCATGATCTTATCGTTTCATCAGCATCTCCATCATGCGATCCAGTTTGGTGTTAATTTCTTTGACCGACGTTTCCAACCCGCTCATGCGGTTTTCCACGGCAGTGTCTCGTTCACGTTGAGTAGCTAGTTCGACTTCAATCTGCGTAAGACGTCGTTCATCAGCGTCCAGTCGATCAGAGAACTTCTTACCTATCCAACCGAATACGCCAAGTACTACGGCAAGAGCTGTGTCGAGAAAGTGGGAGATTTCTTCAGTCATTGTCTTTAAGCTTCTATTTCTTCTACGACTAACGTCCAAGCCAACACTCCACCAAACAACCGACCAGTATGAATACCGTTTACGTACATCGTGTCAGAACCGTTAGCGCCGTATCGAACGGAGATAGTCTTAGCCGTAGTAGCACCAGGGGCGTATTCATAGACACCGTTTAATGGGTACGGGTGAGAGTTTGAAGCAGACGCTCTAGTGCCTGTAATAGCGTGTATGGCATTGGATGCACCGTCAAACAGAGCGGCAGTACATTTAGCTCCTGTCGTGTCACTGGTGAAAGTACCTCCATAGGTTATCCGTAAACGGTTGGTAGCAGCGCTTAATGTTCCCGTGGTAAGCGTAAGTATTTCAACGCCTTCGGTATTTTGTGGTATTGTGTCGTCTGCTGGTAAGTCCGCAGCGGTTGAACTGTAGGTCGTGTATTCAGCGTAATATCGGCTTACGATCTTTCCACCGCCTACGTTCGTCAACTGCGACCCGTCAACGGCAGGTAGTTTTGCAGTCCCGTCCAATTGAACGACGTTGTTTGCGCTCGTACCTACGTCTAAAGCCGCTGCCGTGCCTTGTGAAGCTGTCGTTGCATATGTGGAACCTGCGTCTACGTCTGATACCATTCGTGAATGTGTCTGTGTAATTGCCATATATAGTGGTGGTTAAAGGGCGGATATTATGAAAGCGAGTAGTTCAGTATACCGAACGGACATTTGAGTAACTTCTTGATAGCCTTCGGTCGGTACGTTCTTAACGTCTACGCTTCCGTCTATCTCTTTTTCGTACCAAGTGTCTCGGCAGACCATTGAATACTTAAACGGGTCTAAACCTTCCGCTTCAAACGCAGCTTGTAATTCTTGGGCTATAACACCAACGTGTGTCCTAGCAGCATCGCCTTTCTTTTCTACAGCCGATTTAAGACGGTACTTCTTGACCAATGACTTACAAGCGACTGCTACTCTTTTCTCAGCTTCGTCAAGGTCTTGTATGTCTTCTTTAAGGTTTCTATCGGAACCGTTAATACCTCCCGTAGAGTAAACATCATCCCAACGTTTTGAGGCAGACCCCAAGTCTTGAGCGTTATCTGCATTCGGTTCCCAGTTACCTGTCGCTTGATCCATTTGAACAACAACCCCAGCTCCCCCGTCGTCAGCCACCCAACTTAGTTGAAGTTTTCCACTGAACGGAACCAACCTACAAGTCTTTTGATTGAGGGCTTGACCGCCCGAATACATTTCCAGATAACCCAAGGAGTCGGTGGAATGCGAAATAACAAACTTATTTCCAGCCCCTGCTGCCGCCATGTCCCCAACTACTTCCAACTTATAATCTCCGCTTGCAACAGCGCCTATACCGACGTTCGTGTTTACGTTGAACTCAGTATCCGTGCTGCTTATCTTGGCTCCTGTAACTGCGTTATTTGCAATCGTCAGAGCGGTAGAACCAGTTACGTCTCCAGTATGAGTAGCGTTCGTTACTTTTGCCGTGTTAGCTGCAACAGATGCGTTGTTCGACACTTCCGTATCAAAGTCTGATATGGTTGACGCTGTTTGCGTACCTGTATGTATCGAACGGTCTTTTGCAGTACTGTCCAGTTTGGCGGCAGTAATATTACCGTCTGCGATCTTTGCAGTAGTGACAGCGTTAGACGCTAGTTTATTTGAGTCTACTGCTGAATTGTCAATCTGAGCAGTGCTAACCGTACCAGTCGTTACAGGTATTGCGTACCCACGCTGAACGACCACGATGTTCGATCCCGTAGGAGGAGTACTTGTAAAGGTTATGGTGTTAGCGTCTGCGTTGATAACGTAAGCAACGGTAGGTTCCTGTAGAACTCCGTCTATGGCTACTTCGTACATCGTGTCTCCGTCCAAGCTAATACCCGAACCGAAGGTAAACGCGGTACTACCGTCGCCAGTAAAGGTCGTCTTAACCGACTCGGTTGAAGATCCGCTTACGGTGTTTACGATTTGCGTATCGACGTAAGTCTTCGTAGCAGCGTCTTGTACGAGCGTAGGATCAGCAACGCCAGTAATCTTGTTCGCACCCATAGCCAACGCACCCGACATCGTATCACCAGCTTTTGTAACCTTTAGAGCGTCTGCTGTATCGACGTAGTTCTTGGTTGCTGCGTCTTGAGCGCCTACTGGATCGGCTACGTTAATAAGACGTAAGTTCTTGGTATCCCAGTTGTTTCCGCCTACTTCTTTCTGCAAGGAACGTTCGTTCAAGTTACCGATCTCCTCGTTCAAGTAGAGGTTATGACGGTATGCTTTGTCGAGTTCGGACTCGGTCAACACCGATCCGTTTACAAAGTCCACGAATGGATTGTCGGAGTCAGCGTTGGAGTCGCGTTGTACTCGTACCTTCATTCCAGTTGTGGCGGGCGTGTTTAGCCTGACCAAGTTTGGAGATCCTGCAATAATCGAGTAAGCAGAAGTCGCTTGAAGGACGCCGTCAATTTCGACGACGACGTGTGAATCTTCGAGGTATTCAAACGTTATATTGAAATCAGTCGTCGAAGTAGAGACGGTGTAGTCTTCAAAGGTATTAGCCATGATGTCTTTCTATAGTTAGTTAGTAGTTAAAAGCGATGTTATTTAGTCGTTTAAAAGTTCAAGTACGGATTTAGGTTTACCTCCGACGTCGAGCTTAACGCCTGTTTGTTCGTAAAGTTCGAGTAGGTTTTTATCGTCTTTATCAACGAAGCTGGACATAAACCGCTTGTCTTTAAGAACTTCCTTCTTTGTGCGGTTGTAGTATTTCCTTAATTCGTCGTTAAGCATCTTCAATCCTTCGTTCTGAAACTTACCGTCAAGCGTTTGTGTCGGAGGTTTTTCGAAGCGTCTTTTAAAACTTTTACTTGCCAGTAACTTGTCTACCGCTTCGCTTATAGTCTGCTTCCCTATGCGTACTTCTCGTAGTTTCAAAGAGAACGCGTATTCAAGTGTCAGTCCGTCTTCGTTACGCCATTCAGTCATCTTAATCCCAGGAGCAAGCGTAGTAGGTTTACCTGACACTTGTTGGTAGTTATCGGTCGCCAACACTTCGTCAAGTTTCGTCCTGACTACTTCTTTCTGCGGAGCCAATCGAGTCACGTTCTGGGTAAGAAACGTTCTTGGACTTTGTTCTGGTTCGCCTAACAGATCTGTTTTCTTATTGGCTGGCCCCGTTCCAAGCGTATGATACGCAACTCGTTCGAAAAACGTAGCACCGCGTAAATCATCGACTGTTCCATCGGAGGTTACCGTTTGAGTAATCTTACGGACTTGAGCGGGAAGAGGTATGTAACTGGAAAGTAACTTGGCGGTAGCGTTCTTTACCATTTCATCCGTCCCAGTCGCCAACTCTTTACCTGTTTTATAACCAGCAGTAAGAGGCTGTTCGGCAAGAAGCGTGGTAAGGGAAGATCTCATTACGGTTACAAGGTCTTGATCTTTTTGTAGAATAGGCAAACCAGATTCGTCTTCTGATTTTTTCATTTCCAACCACACAGCCACATCAGCTCCAATCGCTAACGGCCCACTCCAAGGCATATTAGCAACGTAATTAACGCCTAAAGCATCGTAAGGTTTAAGTTTGTTCTTTTTCTTCTGATCGTCCGTCATCCAAGACAGTCCGCCTGTCATACCACCCTCCGTAGCCGCAAGATAACCAGTCGCGAACAAACCAGTACCGACCATTAAGTCAGTCAATGCCTCGGAGTTATACTTGGCACGCCTAGAAGCCGCCGTCTCAACCTTTTCCGTAAGTTCTTTTATAGCGTCTTCAAGTCCTTTTATTCGATCTGGATTAGTTTCTTTTCGCAAACTGTCTTGAGCGGCTTTCAGTTGATTTGAAAAGCGTTTGATCTTACTTGAGTACGGGTTAGCTACGGTAGCTTTCAACACGCCCATAAAAGGCAGAGAATAGTGACCTAGTCTGTAAGCACCTCTAATCGGAACGCCTATGTAAGGCATGAAAGCACGTATTAAATTACCGAGTAATTGCGAAGTTTCTGTGCTTTTAGTGTCAGACAGTTTGTTAAGAGTTCGTATAATAGCTTCCGAAAAAGGTTCGTGTACGTCTTCTACTCTGTCCACGTTGGAAGCAAACAACAACTCTTCGTTAACTTGATTGATCTCGTCGTAAAAGTTGGAAACGTCGTCAAGTACGGCAAGACCGTCGTTATCTCTCCAAGCAGACTCGTACAGTTCTTTTGCGTATTTCTCGGCTTCAGCTGGATCGTTCGGGAACTTTCTTATTCCGTTCTTCGTAGCTTCCGACCACATCCTTCCCTTGATGATTTGACGCTTGAATACTTCATCTACTGACTGAATACCTCGAACACCTAAAGACATGATATGCCAGAAGTTACGGGAATTAATCCACCTTCCAAACACGTTTCCTACGTTTTCAACAGCTTCCGCTTGTCTCTTGGAATCGTTCCACGCTTTTGCAATCAACGCGTCTTCACCTCTTGGTAATGACGTTTGCGAAACTTCATCAGAAAACTTACCGACGGTTTTAGTGGTTGCTCCCAAGTTCTGTTGAAACGTGCGCTTTACCGCTGTTCCCAAACCTTGTAAGTCGGTCAACATCTTCATTGCTCCGAATAAATCCGCTTGAGCGTACCTTATTGCTTTGGTCATACCCGTTTGATTCAAGGTGACGTTGGCAAGGAAACCGCCTACAGGTCTGAAAAATTGTTTAAACGCAGCTAGTACGTTCGTTCCTACGCCAGCAAACACCGAAGGAAGTTGATTGATAAGAGCAAGTTGACGGGCTAGTTGAACGGCGTTTATACCTTTCGTGAATAAACTGATCCCGTCTTTGTTCAAAGCAGCGTCGAAATGTTCACGGTAGTTACCGTAGATGTCCATACGTTGTTGAGCTGCGTTTATATCTGCTTGAGCTTTGTCAATGTCAGCAACCCGATTTTTCATACGGGCTTTGGACTGTTGGATCTTTTCTCTTAACTCGGCAGAACGAGACGGTTTGGTCGGGCCTTTTGGTTTAGGTGTAGTCTCGGCTCTCATGTCACCCATGATTCCACGTCCTTCGACTTCAGCAACCCTAGCTAATTCCTTTTCGAGTTCAACCACCTTCAAAGCTTCTGCTTCTGCGTCCCTGTAAAATTTAATACGGTCTTCCAAATCTTTTATCTTCGGGTCTTCTGGAAGTTTAGGCATACCTGCTTTTGCTCTGGCTTGTTCTAGGTCGCCAAAACGTTCACGACGTTGATTCAACTCCTTTTCAAGACGCGCTGCTTTTGTTTCATGGGCTTTGCGTATCTTCTCCGCTTGGAACTCAGGCGTCATTTCCTTCGCAGCTTTATCAATTTCTTGAACACGATTTCTCATGTTCTTTTTAAGAAACGCAATGTCGGCTTCGACTTCTTCCAACCGACCAGACGCTTTCTTCGGCCCCGTAGGTTTCTTAGAGACTTCAGCACGCTGCGCTCCTAACGGCCCAGTCTCAACGGCAAGTAAACGTTCCCGTTCTTTCAGCCGTTCTCCAAGTCGGATAGCGTCCCGTTCGTTTGCTTCGTGAAATTTTATACGCGCCTTTAAATCTTTAATCTCAGCGTCGGCTTCTTTCTTTTTAGGAGCGTCTTTAGGTTTAAGCTTTGCATCGTCTCCAAAACGTTTTTGAAGTTTTTCCAACTTCTTTTTAAGGACGTCTTTTTCTTTCGCTTCTTTCTTCGCAGACTGTTCGGGCGTTAGTTCTTTAGCGGGTTTCTTCTTACCAATCTTCTTGCCAGTCTGTTTAACTTCGGGCTTAACACCTAAGTAGTCCTTCATCAGTTTCGACAGGTCAGTTTCTTCACCGCCGTCCAACCGTTCTCTCAAGCTGTTTTCCAACTTATTCAACGCATCGTCTTCTTTGAGCGCGCGCTGACTAAACTTACCTTCCCAACTGTATCGATTAGAATCTTTACGCGACCCTTGTACGAGCCGTCCACCTGCTGTCTTGGATAAATCCAAAAGCTTACTGTTTAATTTTCGTAAGGTTACGACAGCATCTAGGGCGTTGCCAACGGCTTCCGTATTGTCAGCGTTCTTCGACAACGCAACTAGGTTCTCTCCCAAGCGTCTATGTACACGTTCGTTAAAACGTTCCGCGTCTCTGTGTACCTTTGGGCCTAATGCCGAAACAGTTTCACTGTCTATACTTTCCCAACGCTTTATAAGGGCGTTCAGTTCGTCGTCGTCTGGATCGCTTGGGGTTTCCTTGGTTGGCGTTTTAGGCGGCGTTGGAGCGTCGTCCACTACGTCTTTCTTTAACGGTACTGGGTTCTTTTCCCTAGCGCTGATGGCTTTACTCGCTTTTACAATACCGTTCAAAGCGTCGTCCATTATTTCTTCAGCGTGTTCTATGTCCCTTAACTGTTTTAAAGCTATGCTAAGTCCTGCTGATTTTCCCGTCTGAGCGTAGCCACCTCCAAAACCGTATTTAATACTGTCAGGCAAAGGTTCTTTTGCTTTCTTAATCGTTTCTTTAACTTCTGCCTTTTGTTTTGCTAAAGAATTTTTGGCGTTCAAAACGGCTTTTTCTGCTTGTCCACGTCCCCACGACCCAGTCTTAGACCAAGCCGTAAACAACGTATTCATGCCCGTGTTCATAGCACCGCCTACGCCTCCGCTTAAAAGTAAGTCGTACTCGTCGAAGTTGTCCCTTTCGTTTAGAAGCAGTTGAGTTGATTGCCTTAAAGCCGATTCAGCCATTCCTAGCGCTGCCCCACTTACAAACGTCTTCGTCCCGTTTACTACAAGGTTTCGACCTTTCCACGTCTCCTTACCGATTGCAGGACGACCCAGCGCAAAGACGCCTTTGTTCACCTTGTCGAATATGAAAGTAGTACCAAATACGCTAGATGCGATGGCTTCTCCCGCAGAAAATTCTTCTTGAATGCCGTAAGACTTTCGAACAGCTTGACCGAGTAAGTTGGAACCGCCCCATATTAAAGCTTCGGCTCCGATTAGACCTACTACACCAGCCACGGTCGAACCGCCTTCAGGCGCTACAATACCTAGTTTACTTACGTGACTAGCACCTCGTAGGAACCTCATAGCTGGACGGTACTTATTGAGCAGGTACTGCATACCTATACCCGTACTTAACTCAGTACCGATTCCAGCAACAGTACCTTCTATATACTTCCCCGTTTCAATCTCCGAGTTGACCTGAGACATCGCTTCCACGACGTTTTGATCGACGGTCGGCATGGGCGCAGCTTCTTGTTCCGTTTGTGGAGTGTCAGGTCTAACTCCTAAAGTTCCTTCGTCTGCCGCTTTAAGTAGAGCTTCTCTAGGGTCTTCCATTCTTAATTAGATAAAAGGTTTTCTTGTGATTTCTGAAACGCTGCAAAAGACTCCGCATTATAAATTCCAAATTTCTGATATAACTCTCTGGTCTTTTCTTCTTCGGGCGTCAGTTTTTCACGCGCCTCGTCTTTTATAGATACTCTTGCCCATCCTGCTAATACCGTGTCTAGCTCTAACTGGTTTCTAAAAAGCTTAACGTCGTCAGCGTCCATTCTAGCTTTAGCTAAATCGTCAGCGCTTTCTGGAGTCCATTCCGAGTAACCGAAGTTATACAAAGAACGTCTAAATGCATCGACGTGTTCGTTCTTTTTCATTTCAACACGGTCTTTTTCGATGTCCTGGGATTTTATCATTGTACCCCTGACACCTCTTAAAGGTGCGTTAGGAGCTGCGTTTGGAATAAAATCTAAAAGTTTTAAGCTTCCGTATTCCACGTCGTCGAACGACCACGGCTTATCTATCTCGGCTTTCCCTTTTTCTTGAATTTTAACAGCTTTATCTTCGTCTATATCAAAAGATCCAGTTGCGATTACCGACGTAATAGCTTCAGCTTCACGTTCAAACCTCTTCTTTTCGTCTGCAATCGCTTGAGTACGTTCGTCACGCAAAGCTTTTTCCCTTTGATCGGGCGGTAAATCTGCAACTTCCTTTGCTTTTTCAATCAAGCGGTCATTAATAAAAGGCATGGCTCTTAAAACAAAAGCATCGTCAAAGCCGTCTGGTAGATCGTCCGCGTCTATGTCTCCAACGTCCGACGTCATCATTTTAAGGTTGTTACCTAAAGCGCTCTTGGCAGTCTTGTAGACGTCCAACTCAACTATGTAGTCACCTTTGGTTTCTTCTTTGTTCGCTTCAATAAGTTCGGTAAAACCCGTTACACCGTACTGTTTGTTTTCGTCTTTAAGGAAGTCTCCCACGTCCTTACCGATGTTCTCAGGTAGTTGTTTCCACGCTCTAAATTCCGATACTTCTTGCTCTCTTACTTCTGGAGTTAACGCCGAAGGAGGAAGCGGGCTGATCTGAGCTGCCTCGAAACCGTCGTTTATTTTTCCTATGTTATCGTAGTAAAGATTATACGCTTCGTCGCTTATATTAGGTTGGTTAGCTAGAACCCTCAAAGACTCAAAGAACACGTTCAAAGGTGCTTCAGATTCTTTCACGCTCTCGATAAGTCCTTGTATCTCGTCTTCTCCCGCTCCCAACGCTCTATAGGTGTCGATCATTTCCTTGGTAGTCGAGTTGTTGACCACGCCTGTACGTAAAGACGACATAGCGTTAACTACTCGATTGGAGAACCTACGACCTTGTCTAGCCAATGTGTCAGTACTGGACGTACGCAACGAACTAGCAAGGCTACGATTCAACGGGTTCAGTAAAGTCTTTGCGTCCGTAGTTCTAAAGATCGGCTTCTTGTTTACTTGTATGACGTTCATGGCTGCAAGCATACGCTCGGCGTCTGCATACCTACCGTTAGCCAACAATGCGTCCACCTGTCTAACGTAACCGTTGACAATGATTTTACTACGGGTCTTCGGGTCGTTTACTCCTGCTTCTTTTAAAAGTTTCTCACGGTTCTGAGCGGTCAGTTGTAATCCAGCCGTGTCAAGTCCGATAGGTTGTCCCGTGTTTGGGTCTACCCGTCGTCTAGTCATCATGTCCAGTTCCAGACCTAGTTCTTCCGATTGACCGTTTACGATAAAGTCGTCCATCTTCTTGTCGTAAGCTTTCAACATATCAGCCTTAAACGGGCCTGTTACAGCGTTCCAGAGTACTTTACCTCCGTCGCTGCTGGCTGCGTCCTGACCTACTTCTTCGCTAAACGACTCCCATTGACCTTTCATAAACCCGTCAACGGCTTCTAGAAACTCGCCTTGGTTCTTATACTTCTCCAAGTCTAGTAACTCGTCTGCCGATGACTGCATGGACGGTAACAAGTTGTTGTTCACAGCTCGTTTAAGAAGCGTGTTACGATACGCCTTGTTGCGTTGAATGCTTAGAAAGGTGTCGGGTTCAGTCTTGCGTATCTCTTCGAGTACGTCTGCGTCGCTGACCGTAAGAGCTTCTTGCGCGCCTATCTGTCCTTGTACTTGACCTAACGCCCCATACTCTTTCAACGCCGTGTTAAAGCCAGAAAGCGTATCAGCCAGATCCATCAACTTATTGCGACCCGCTTGTTGAACGGCTACACCGAAGTTACCGCCGCTCTGAACGGTCGCTTGAAGTTGCGGTGCGTCAGGAAGATCTCGTACTTGTACTCTAGCCATTACGATATTTTAGGTTTGTTCAATTCACGTTGTAGTTCCAACCCAGAGCGATACCCGCTTAGTCCACTGCTTGCTACGTTCACAGCTCCCGTCAAGAAGCTCGGTCTGTTGATTGGTCTGTTAATGTCGATAAGTCTGTTCTGTGAACGGAAGCCAGCGTCGGTAAGAGCTAGTCCCGTTTGTAAATCTTTCATTTCCTGCTGACGGGTAACACCCATCCGATAGGTCGCTTCCTGACGTACGTAGTCGTCCAACAACGCATCTACCGATAAACCTGCTACACCTGACTCACCTGCGCTTACGGTAGCCGTAGCCATCGCTTCACGGGCTTTCTTCGACACTTCTCCGATCTCCCGTGCCGTAGCTTCCTGCTCTTGTGCCTGACGAATACGGATCGAACGCTGTTCCATTAACGAACGCTGACGCTCGGCATCCGCTGCTCTTTGTTGAAATTGAGCTTGTTGCTTCGCCTGACGGCGTTGTCCTGCGTATTGAAGTCCTGCCGATCCTGCTCCTAACGCAAGCCCTGCTAATGCTATTGAACACATGATTAATTCAGTTGTTTAAGTGAGTCAGACGAACTGGAGGTTCTTTCCGACTTATATATGGTAAATTGTTTGTAGTTGTCGATTCCGACGTCCGACCAAGTAGCGCCTAGCCAAGTCAACCAGCGAACTGATAACTCGTTACTTTCGCATACTATGTTAGTTAAAGCCTTGTAGTCGCCCATAAGACGTCCTACCCATTCCTTTGAATGTTTAATGAAAGTTCTCTTGATGTTGTGAATACGGTAAGTACCTAGTAGCCAGATGATTCCAACGTCTTTTGCCTTGTCTGATTGAGTCACTCCAAAGCTTGCAACCGTACGACAGTCCTTAGTAGTTATCGTCCAAGCTTCCTCGGACGCTTCATACGACTGTTCTAATGCAAGTCTAGGATGTTCACCCAGTCCGATGCATTCCAACATATCAGCCATTCTCATGTCTTCGTAAATCTGAGGAGCGTCGAAATGACCGTCGGCAGGTGCAATCGTACAGTCGCTATAGACGTATTCATTAAGCTCCATATCGTCTAGACCTCGAATGTACGAAAGTCTCAAACTCTGCTGATAGGATCTTCATAGGCAACGCCGAACTCGACTTGATCTTGACCGTAACGTCGTCGTGTTTGGAATGAACGGGAAAGCGAAACGAACCACTGTCTAATACAAGCGATCCGATTACCGAGTCCGCACCCAAGCTAGTCGGGTTGAACGGATAAGAATAAGTATCCCGATACTGCGGTGTAACCTCGACTGTAAAGTGTCCAGTGTCTCCGTACTCGAACGCACCGTTACGTAAGATCTGACTGGTAAAGTTACTGCTCGACCGTCCGCCTCGTTCCGTAGGTTGTTTAAGGGTCTGCGTAGACATCTCGAACTCAGTCTCGTATTCAAGACCTACGTA
>Ga0098048_1000429_pt1 | contig 20843 bp, 20 predicted proteins | sample 13_taG_FD_75052 | JGI IMG/M metagenome (GOLD analysis project Ga0098048, IMG submission 75052) | Marine viral communities from the Subarctic Pacific Ocean - 13_ETSP_OMZ_AT15268 metaG | ecosystem: Environmental > Aquatic > Marine > Oceanic | place: Pacific Ocean | collected 2015-01-16 | reverse complement strand
CTCTGGCTCTGGCTCTGGCTCTGGCTCTGGCTCTGGCTCTGGCTCTGGCTCTGGCTTAGACTCTGGCTCTGGCTCTGGCTCCTGTTCATCTGGAACTACCGCATACTTAACGAACTCTCCCATATCGGGCTTACGAGAGATGGTTACCTTGCCGCGAGCAGCAAGGCGGTTAAGCTGGGGGTCAGCCAGGACAGAAGCCGGTACCACGGCTGACTCTCCGCGACCGAGTAATTTGCCGTTGCGTAGCTTAATGCGAGAGGCTCTATGGTTAGTTACTACAAACATTTTTATCTCCATATAAAAGTAGACCCAGCAGGGAAAATCCACTGCCGGGTCCACAATACAGCATAAATGTCAGGGTATCAAACCCTAGACTAGATACTGTGATCAGCCACCGATAGCAGAGAAGCCTTCGATGCGAGCTGCGCCAAGTGCGTTACCGATACCGATACCAGGAGCGCTATAGCTCCAGAACTCGATCATGTCAGCCTCTTGCTTAATGAAGAGAGTAGCATCTTGGAGAAGGAAGAAGTTACCGAGGTAGTTCTGCGGTGCGAAGAGGTAGATCTCGTCGTCCTTAACTATGTCGTTCTTTATGGTAGTAACGACAGGAATACCGAAGAGCTTGTCCTCGCCCTCGAGTCCTTGGCTGTAGTGGCGTGCAACAGTGCTGTCACCAACCTCAGACTGGTCGAACTTGATAGCTTCCATGAAGGTGCTCTTGGTCATGAGGAGCTTACCGATAGGCAAGCGCTTCATGGTCATGCTCTGGAAGATCTGAGCGATGAGCTCCTTGGTGAGAGGGCTACCGTTACAGTGGAAGCGGTTACCAGCCTTGAGGTCGTTAAACTTGAACTGGCGAGAGCCGCCCTTTCCGTCACCTCCGTTACCGGGGTTGAAATCCACGTCAAAGTCTGGGTTCAAAGCAATACCGTTATCACCAACAAGCTCGTCTTCAGTCTTATCACCGTCTGTGAAAGACTTCTGGACACCATCGTGCAAGAACACTCGGTTACCAACTTGATCCATAGCGGCGTTGACGGTCTCGAGGAACTTCTTATCCTCCTCGTCAGCCATATCCTTCACTGAGTTATCAGTGAGGATCTTACGGATGTCATTCTGGTAGGTGAGGAGCTCAAACTTAGACTTGCTGAAGTGTTGAGTCTCGATCTTACCGAAGAAGACACTATAACGTGGACCGCGGAAGAAGGTACGCTGGCCTGAGCCCTTGAAGGTCACGAAGGTAGCAACCGAATCGGGCTCCTTCTCAATGATCTTCTTAGGCTGATCAGTGTTCTCATCACGATCGATCTCGTCTGCGCCGATCTCTACTGGTGCGATGATTTCGCGTGCAAATGACTCCTGGCGGAGCTTGCTACGAATAAAACGGCTACCCTCATCTTGTGCTTCTTTTACGCGCCCCTCATCGAGTTTGCGTACGAAGCTTTGATTGATGTACTGGGCGCTAATATCTTGAAGCTCAGTGTTCATCTATATCTCCTTAGTGTACTAGAATGTCGCAGGTGTTGTCTGCCGAGTCATATCGAAGGCAAGTGCCGATAGCTACGTACTTCGCATCCGTATGCTTAACATCGAGCGGCTCCACAAGTCCGTTGTGGACAACTACTTGGGATCCTGCCTCTAGAGTTGCAGTTCCGTCCGGTATACTTGCAGTAGTACGGAACTGGTTAACACCACCCTCAACACTACCCTGGAATCCTTGCTGGTCCGCTTCACGGTGCAGACGTACAATATATCCACCAGCAATTAGGCAGGTTACAGTCTTACTCATGCGAGAGCTGTAATCTTCTTTACCTTCGATAACCAGACCTAGAGCTCTACCGTCGCTTTTAAGAGTGGCGTAGGTGCTGCGTGAGGTGTACGGGCCCTCAGCGCTGAGCTCCACGAAGTGGCCAGAACGGAAGACGTTAGCTTCTGCGTTCTTCTCTACAATGGTAAAGTCCTCTGCGATAGCGGAACCGTCGGGCCAGCCTCTCAGAATGTCAAACTTGCTATTAAGAATAGCCATAGTAACTCCTTATATTAAGAAAGAATCCAAGAAGCGAAGTCCGAGTCAGCAGCTGTTCCACTAGAGTTAAGACCAGCAGTCTTAACAGAGTAGCCCAACTGTGGAACATCATTCCCAGCAACTTTAGAGATAAGTTCAAGTGTTGTTTCGTCCAGAGAGCTAAGCTTCTCTGCAAGATTGTCGTCATTTATGTAGCTAAGTTTATCCGCTAGAGGGGCGATCCTTCGAGCGCGCTCATCGTACTGCATTGAGGAGAGTTGGCTAGCTAGCTTCTCCTTCTCGTCAGCTACGGCATCTAATACTTCAGCTACCTTTACTAGAAAGTTAGAGTTCATCTGTAAATCTTTCGTCTAAGTAATTCTAGGGCAGTAGATGCCAGCAGGATGTTGGCGACCTTCTCCGTCTTAGTATCACAAAGAGACTGAGAGTGCCTACGCAAAAGCTCAGCTAGCTTTTTCATATCTTGAGACGAGCTCATCGTTTAATCCTAGCGTACATTTCGTAGACGTCATCGTAAGAAGGCTCTACACTGGTTGTCCTAAGTATATTAGCTATTTTTCTTAACCCATCAACAGAGACATCCGAAGAACTGGCAGTTTTAGTAGTTGCCTGCGGTAGACTCTGCCGCTGAGCTCCAGACTCTATAATATTATGTAGGCGTTGGCTAAACTTAGTTTTCATCTGGACCTCCTGCGCTGTTTCCACATGTCATCAAATTCTGCATCATCAAGTCGTGCCAGGTCTTCCGCATCTGGGGCCACAAAGCCTTGCACCGGTTTGCGTAGTGCCAGAGCACCGGCGGCGCCGATCCCTGCACCGAGTAGAGCTCTTTGATTGGCCTTAGCTTCAAGCTCCGCCCTCTCTTGGTCCGAGACAGAGTCCCCCAAGTAATTCTTTACGCCGTAACCAACTAGGCCGCCCAGTGCGCCTGTACCTATGAGCTGCCCGAGGGAGTATGCGCCAGCAACCTTGGAGGTGTACTGGAGCTCCTCCCGGGTTATACGGGATGCCTCTTTGGCTATCATATCTCGTACTGCTGACATATCTTGTCCTACTACAGACGGCTGAGTATAGAGTTACCGTAGTTGTACCCGTACTCTTCGAATCCGGCAGCTACCTTAGTTAACTGATCAGCCTCTTTGATGACATCTTGGTAGCCTTCTTCAAAAGCAGCCTCTTTGATGACATCTTGGTAGCCTTCTTCAAAAGCAGCCTCTTTGATGACATCTTGGTAGCCTTCTTCAAAAGCAGCCTGCTTGGTCAGTTCGCCAGTTGCATTCGAACTTGAGAGCGCAGACATAGTGTCAGCGTAGCCTTGGTCAAAAGCTTGCTTCACTAGTGCAGAGTCGTCTTGCGCGGAAGCGGTCTTCTCGTAAGCTCCCATACGTGACATGAACCCGTCGGCTACAGCCGCGCCGTAGAGATTAGCCTCCTTAGCTAATGAGTCGCTCTCAGCATCGGCTATTCTAGAGGCCATCTTTAGAAGGTCCCCAGATGGGCTCGATACTCCACTAGCCGTTTTCTCTAGCCCAGAGTTAAGGGCGCGGTCAATGGCGGTACTAAGGGCATCTGTTGAGTTGTCAGACGCTACTTTGCTGAACTCGCCGCTAGCTGAATCGTCTGATAGGGAATTGAGGATATCTGAGAGCTCCATAATTACTTCCTACTTATACTGAGAGTATGATTGCGCCAAGAGAGTAATCGTCTAGTGGCAGTCCTGTGTAGTTACTACTAACTTTTATAGTGGTAGATGGTCCATTGTTCAAGTCGCTACTGTAAATATCAGTAGATCTGGAGAGCAGATAGGCCAGCTTGTCACCGATTATCGTAGGTTCGTGGAAATCGGGATCAGAGATATGAGAGAGCTTTACTCTGCCCGGTTCACAAGAGGATAGGTAGTTAGCAATGTAGACACCATAAAGCTTAGCGGCGCAACCTGCCACCTTTACATGGTCTTGTGATAAAAACTCTGGGCGAGAAAACTCCGGAGAATAAGAGTAGTCTCTGGTTGTGGAGGCTACCTTCTTCTCTAATGAGCTCTCCGGGAGATCTGACTCACTAATAGTCCTTTCCTCTATGGGCGCAGCGGCCACCTCTGGGTTGTCTGACAGTGTAGAAAATAAGCTGGACTGCAGCTTGCACAACTTGGAAGCCAGACCTCTAGGTGCCATACACCCCATAAGCTTGTAGAAAACCAGGTCTAAGAACTCCGGAGTCATCAGAACTACGCCCTTGGATGACAATCCGTTAAGGACCTTGGACATAGGGAACCCGGAAAGGTCTGCTATATCAGAGTCCTTAAGCCTATTATGGCTAGAAATCATGGATGGAGCCAGGCTGCGCAGCCACTTGATGGATAAGTCCTTTTCAGGGCGGGACATGACTGAGCTAGGATTAACTCCTATACCAGTTATAATCTTATCTATCTCAGCCGCTTTGTCTAGATACCTAGAAACCCTGGTTAGAGCGGCCACCTTTAGCTGTATTGCAGTTGAGGGTGGACCCTTAGGCCTATCCCTGAAGTTAGCGACCTTCTTCATCATGTACCCGGTCTTGTCCGCTGGCCTGAACACTACAGATATATCAAAGAAGTTTGGTGAGGGGTTCTCAGCAGCAACTACGCGACCATCTGGATAGATCTCGTTCATATCGTACTTAAGGTGCTTGCAGTAGTCCGCCCTGGTGGCCGCCTTATTACCGCAAATAGTACAAACATCATACTTTATACGACACCCCATGCTAACGGCTACGTCCTGACTATCTCTAATCTTGGACACTACCTCAGGGCACTTGCTGTCTATGAGTTCGAGTATTAGCTCTACCCTATGCATCTCGTCATTATAAAAAGCCCGCTCTACCCTGCCTATACTCTTAGCCGGGTCTTTATTGACGTGACTCTTAAATACGTGAGCATTGGACTCAAAGGTCTTGTAATGCTTCTTCAACTCTGACTCTAGAAACGCATCTCCATTACGGTTAGGTCCGTAAAACTCAGAAGCACCCATGGCTAAAACCAGTATGAAAGTGCTACCAGGTTTACTACGTACACTACGAGAGAAATCCAGAGCAGCTGACGCCAACTTCTCGTGGGACAGGTCAGCCCCCTCGCCTATAATTCTAACAGTACGTTCAACAGTACCCTGGTTGGACACAAGATACGGGTCAGTCTCTACAATTTTCTCTAGATACATAGCTAATCCTAAAGGTAGAAGATACAGTCAAAGAGTATCTGGCCGCATTCATCTTGGGCCTGTGAGATCTTCTCTAAGTCTGCAGGTGAAGTGCAGGAATTCTTAGCTGCAGTTAGACTACAGAATGTCTTGGCCGCAGCTAGCTTGTACTCCGGGGACATCGGGGACTCTGGTCTTGGTCTTTTTTCCTTAGACTCGCCCTTAGACTCTCCCTTAGACTCTTCCTTAGACTCTCCCCTAGACTCTTCCTTAGACTCTCCCTTAGACTTATAATTGGACCCTATAATATTAACCAAGGAATCGGTTATAGATTTAGTGTAGTCCTGGGCCGTATCACCTAGAAGACCTGCCCTAGACGCACCGCCTAACCCGAGAACACCAGCAGCAGTTAATAGATAGGGAGTCAGAGACTTGAGGGTCTTCGCGCCCTCCTCCCTACCTGCATTCGCTACGCTGCTGGCGGCTGCGGAGGCTACGCTAGGTATGGTTAAGTAAGCAGCGGCAGCTAGAGGAACTGTTACACCGAGGGCGCCTCCAAGCCCGTATTGTGCGCCCTTAAGTACGTTGCTAAAGGCACTGGCAGACTTAACAAGGTGCTCCATAGACTTAACCTTGTCTCTATCTATACTAGAAGCAACCTTGGACATCATGAAGTCGTTACCCCTGCATGCCGGTAGAGCCTCTGAGGTCTTAGAGAAGACTCTTACGGCGTACGAGACAAATTTCTGGTGGTCATCCATTCTCTATCTCCGACAGAGACACTAGCCCTGTGTTAATAATAGCCCGCTCACGCCTATTTATGTAAGACTTTTCTCCTAGATAGGAAGCAACCTTAGCTAGATCAGCATACGGTTCCCCGGACATGCCTGCGGACCTACCAAGGCCTAACCTGGTAGAATTAGGGAACATGGACTTAGCCTTTTTAATAAACTCAGGATTACTGAGTAGCGTATCAACTGTATCATTAAACATAATCAGCCCCTATATGCTGTTGGCTTATCGATGTATCTAAACTCTTTTTCTGCTTTTACGAGCTCAGATATTGTTTGCGGGTCTATAGCGGAGTGCTCAGAGTGCACCATCTGGTTAACCATCCCAGTTAGAAGAGCGGGGTCCTGCGACAGCTTAGGAGCGTATCGAGCTACAGTGTTAACAGCCTGATGTACCCTATCCTTATCCGCGGACGCTATGTCAGGGTTATCTCTTAGCATCTTCTTAACCGCCAGCATTCGGTTAGCTTTCCATGCCCTTGCGTTGTACCCCTGCTTAAGGTCTTTTCCAAGCCCCTCCACAGTATCGTAAGCGGTGTCTAAGCCCTTATCTATAAGGCTCTCCATAATACGGTCATAGCCCTTAACACGGTAGAATACGCTAGGGCCGTACTTAGTAGCCAGTTGGTATCCAGCTGCATTGGTTATAGGCTGTACGAAGTCTCTACCTATTAAGCCTGCGGTAGCAGCTGTAATAGCGTCTGGAGTAAGAGCAGCGCTAAGCTTAGTAAACTGCTTAAGATTCTCTAAGTAGAATCCAGCCTCTACAATCCCTGGAGTATTAATATTTGAGATATGTCGATCAGAAGCTAGCTTTACGTGGGTCTCGCTAGGTAGACCAGAAAGCTTCTTCATCCCAAGCTTTGACCGCACATCCTGCAACACAAAAGTAGCAGATGGGCCAAAGAGGGATAGAGCATCCTGTTCGAAGGAAGCGTACTTCTCCCGGCTATATATGTCCCTGTACTTAGAAGCTATAATGCTGGAGAGCTCACTGCAGTTTATCTCTGCCTCTGCTATCTTGGTCCTGAGAGCTTCTTGAAGCTTATGCTGATCGTACGGACCTATCTCTGGCTCCTTAGAAGCTACCTTAACTCTAGTATCTACAGGGACGTCGTAGTCCAAAGGCACTCCCTCGAAGTGGGCAACCTTCTCGTTGGGTATATCATCAAAGAAGAATGATCTATCAGTATCCAATCCGGGGTCGCTATTGACCATTCGGCGCACCATAGTACCTTTGGGCGTGGAGATCGAGACTGTAAGACTACGCTTAGAAGAACTCATGGGACCACCAGCAGGAATCATGCTGGTAACTTTACGTATGACTGATAAAGGATCTATTACGTCAAAGTCTATGAATCTGTCTTTAGCTCCGGAAGTACCCTTAAACTTCTCTAGGAACATACCGGTATTGGCCATCTCAACTACTCGCTTTATTTGCTCGTCGTTGAGAGAGGACTCCTGACAGCAACAGCGAGCAGCTTCCTCGGGTGTAGTACCATTAGAAATATGTAGGCGTATTATTTTGGCCGCCACCTTCTCTAGGTCACTTCTGTTCATTGTTTGATATCCTCCAAGTCGTTAACTGTTAGAGTTTCATCCCTGCCTTGAAGGTCGAACACAAGGTCTTTAAGGGCATCTGTTACTGGTTTTTCGCTCCCGAAGGCTTTTAATACCTCAGCGGACTTTAGAACCTGAGGGATCCAGGCCTTAGACTCCTTAGTAGGTGAGTCCGTAATGTCAGAGAGCATATGCTCACGGCTACGCCAGGAAGCATCATTCAAAACATCGGACACGGACTCCTCCGGGGTCTTACCGACTATAGAGTCCTTCGCCCCTATTTTCCAGGCTATATAGTCTGCCCCCAAGTGATACCCCCAGGAGATCATACCCTTACGAAACCTGTTAGACTCAGTATCCATAGGTAGGCTGCGTATATAGGCTATTCGCAGTAGTCTGTTGCTAAACACTTCAGAGTCGAAGAACAGATCGCAGTAAGCTTCCGCTACCTGAGTATCACACAAAGCTATGTCTGCTATCTTTTGTGTATCTGCCCCAGACATGCAAAGGCCATCCATAACCGCTCTGCAAGCGGGTACCTTAAAAAGGCATAGTGCCTCTTCAACGTGCTCGGATATAGAGTTAGTCTCCCCCCTATGTATGTAAATAAGGGACAGCTGGTAATCTGAGTACTCAGACGGGTACTTACGTATTCTAGCGAATCCGGGCTTACTGATGTAGGTAACAACAGTATTATACCTGTGGCCTGGACTGCTTAGACGTGGAGAGCCTGTAACTTTACTGTTGGAATTCACCATTATCGCCTGCCATTAGGCTAGAGGCATTCTTAAGCCTGAGTATGATATCGCCTAAAGACATAGACACCTTACGCACATTATTCTCTAACTTAGCGAGCTCCTCAAGTCCCAGCTTCTCAGATAGTACGTCAAACTTTAACTGAAGGGTGAGGAGTATTCTACAAACCGCATCCAGACCAGACTCTATTTTTGGAAGGTACTCAGTAGTTAGCTCAGGCATATTAGCCTCATTTATTAAAGTAGCTACCATTGCGCTATCTAAAACCATCTGGTCGTTAGCCTTGGCTGCGCTATCCATAAGAGCCTGCTCCTCTTGGCTTGGGAGAGGCTCACCAGTCTCTGGGTCTATCTCTTGGCCAGTTTGAGGATCTATCAGAGCTCCAGTTTCTGGGTCGTACGGCATTCCGCTCTGGGGGTCTATTGGAAGTCCTGTAGCGGGGTCAAGAGGCTCTCCCGTTTGAGGGTCCATCATTGGCTGCTGCTGCTGCTGCTGGCTCATGTCTGGAGGTAGTGGGGCCTGTGCCTCCTGACCCTGTGGTGCCTCGGGTCCGAATATAGAGGCCAGCTTATTTATACTTCTGCGTGGAACTACGTAGAACTTTTCAGTAGAGCCACTAATAGTGGGTAGGACAGATGCCGCGCTTTCTACAGCGCACCCCATAGAGGCCATCTTAAAAACGGCCTCCTTAATACTACTGCAAGACTCTCCATTAACTACCAGATCCCCAATGCTGTTCCTACGGAGAACAATCTCCCTAGAGGCCTCTTTAGAAGTACCTACGTTAACTATGGATGTAGCGTGGCTGGCATCTAATACATACTCCTTGGCATCTAGCCTATTACGGAGAGGCAGGCTTTTATAGCTCTTGGGTATGAACACTACAGACTCACCGGCAGGTGCGTGTATACTAGTAACGCTAGCAGTACTATCGAATATGGCTTTCTTACTGCCTGCTTGAGCTACTACGACTCCGTCTTTTCTAGTAGTAACTCCTGATAGCTCTACAGGACAAGATGCATTATATAGAACCCCATCGCTGTACCGTATAAGAGTCTGTAATCCAGACTTTACTGTAAGATTTTCCAGCCTCTTATATATCATTGAGTCAGAGTCTACAGACTCCGCAGTCGGGATGGCTACTATATTGTCCGCCTCTAAGTAGTCTCCATTCTCCAGTATGACCAGATACTTGTAATCCGACATCCGATCCTCTGTATTAACAGGGACTGGAGTAGAGATAATAAGGCACCGGAGATGTGACCCATCATTTTTCATGATCTTGTAAATACCTGAGTCGCCTGGCTCTGACAGGCTCGAAGGTAATTCAGCTGAAGACTTTATTAAAAGTCCAGCATTCTTTCGGAAGTCAGCATAAGCGTATCCGAACCGCTGGGATTGCTGGAAGGCCACGGCTGCTGTCTTGCCGAAATGGGCTTTAAAGGTACCCGCGCTCGCATTACTATCAAGTATAACCCAGGATCTACGTAGTGGCTTTTGGTAATCAGCCTTTTTGGACATTGACTTTATTAGGTCGCTGCCGTGGTACTTTACAACCTTGCGCAAGACTGCTGTATTGGACTTAAAGTAGTTGGCCATGGATGTCTTTACTCGGTTGGGTACTCGAGACATAGCAACTGGTAAGTCAAAACTAGAGAACTTATTTCGGGCAGTAGGAGGTGAGCTAACCTGGCCTAAAGAACTATCCGAGAAGTTTATCTTATTAGTGTCGAAAGGGGAGCCCAGAGACTCTACCTGCGTAGAAGCCACCTCGTCCAGCCACTTGCCAGTCAGGGGTAGGTAACGATCTTTCTCCGGTACATAGAATGTGTCTGGCGGCTTAACTTTACCTGCTACCAGAACGGCAGGGATGTGTATCCGACTCTGCCCTAATTCGCAGATAAAAACCCCGACACCCTCATTCTTGCTCATATCCGTAGATATTACCTTAAAATGCACTATGGACTCTGCGAGCTGTGGGCTTCTAGCGCCCAGTGTAGCATGGGCCATCTCGCTAAAAAGCATTTCAAAGTGAGAGTTCTCCGGGCTAGCCTCTCCACTCTGTACATCGTAGAAAGAATTAGTCCTAGGTGATATAGCGGATAGTTTTATCATTATGCTACGCCTGATGATGTCTGAGTAGTGTTGAGAGCCTGTAGAGCTACAGCCTGTTGCTGCCTAGGCATATCTTTTATATACTTTATAGCTTGAAGCTTAGCTACCGGGCTAAGAGAATCCAAAGCATGAGATATAAATCCTGGGGCCAGCTTAGAGACTGTACGCAGGTAGTTGTTGGATTTAGAAGCGGCTATGTGAGTAGCCATAGCTTCATTGTACAGGTTGGGAATGGCGGCTGCTGCAGCTGCAGCAGATCCGTAGTTAAGATACTTAGTTGAGTCTGCTTTAGACATCATAGAGGAGATAGCCAATGCGGCAGGTAGAGCTACCCTATCGGCTGCACTTACAAGAGCCCTGCTGTAGGGGGTTATGGTATTCTTGTATAGCGAGGGGGCCAACCCTAGATCAGCGGCATGACCGATCTCGTGTGCCAGTATGCTCGGGTCTGGAGAGCTCAAGCCTACCCTGGGCCTATTGTGATCAAAGAAAGATGTAGCAGCTCTACCTATTTCTAGGGAAGATAGCTCAGGGTTATCTCGTAAAAACCTGTTAGCGAGCAGTATAGACTGCCCTGTTTGTTCGTCAGTCCCGCCTAGAGCTCGTTGTAGGCGTAGAGCTCCTTGCGCGGTGGCTAGATCGCTTAGCATTAGCGGGCGGGACATATAGGCTACCTCACTGTACCGCTGGGCCTGGTCCGGGGGCCATCATGCCCTGGGGAGGGGGTCCCATTGGAGGTTGCATCATGTTAGGGTCCATTGGAGGTTGCATCATGTTAGGGTCCATTGGAGGTTGCATCATGCCCGGCTGCTGCATCATGTTAGGGTCCATTGGAGGTTGCATCATAGACTGATCTTGGTACATCTGCTGGAGTTGCGTGAGTACAGACAGTATCTTAGCTAGGCTAGAGATATCTTGTGCAGTTATAGAGCTACCGATTGCGGACATCTCATCCATGGTAGCACCCGCTGCTATATCCGCCTGCTGCGCCATCTTCTCGAATGTAGTAGGAGCTAATCGGCCGGAGTCAATGCCTGCCTGGTACACACCAAGTATATATGCTGATCTACTCATATCAGATACCGATACCTAACTGACGGAGCATGTACGCGGCCTCTTTCTCCTCTTCCTTCTTGTTGAGCTCTCGCTTGATCTCTGAAACGTCAGACTCGAGCTCATCAATATCTTCGTTTTGCTGAGCATCAACCTTAGCAGCTGCCTGCTTAATACGACCTAGGTAGACCGCGCGCTCATTGTTGTCCATACCAACCATGGTGCGGAGAGCTGCTACCTTGTCACGGCTGCTCAAGCTGTGAGGTAGGTAATGCCCTACCTCAGCTGCTGTCTTACGTATAAGGTGGGCTAGTACTTCCATGTCGCTGCCTTTGTCAGAGCGAATGGTGCCGTTCTCGGTGCCCGGGTGAGGGATAGCCGCGTTGGTATTGTGCCCAGATTTAAGGTCTAGGAGGGGTAGTATAGGGTCTCCTCCGTTATTAGCGTAGCCACTAGGGCGACTATCGTGCTGCGCGGGTGAAGCTCCCTTGCCTACCATACCGGAAGCGTCTGCGTTGACAGCCGCGCCCGCCCCGCCTTCAGCTAGTTTGCGTAGGAGCCACGCGGCCTGCTTGGCGTTCACGCCCGCATCGTCAAAGTTTACATTCTGAGTGACTGCCTTAGGATCTACAGCTTGAATACGAGTGCTAGGCAGAACAGGGGCCACGTTACTTACTATGGCTGAGCCTCCGTTGTTGGCGTAGGACTCGTCTCTTGGATCTTCTTGGGCATCCACAGAGGGAAGTACAACCACTGGATTTGACGAGATTTGACCTGACTCTGCCGCAAGCTTAGCTAGGAAGCGGTAGGCAATTTGAGCCTGCTTAATCTTGTAGACAGCCTCTTTCTCAGAGTTAGCTGCTACGTTACCCTTTGCAGCGTCCTCTAGAGCCTCCATTGCCTCGACAAGCTCACCTGACTGGGCAATCTCCTGTATAGCATCGACTGTATCTTCCGCTGGAACATCGTCAACTAGCTCAGTAAGAGCGTCTACCACTTCGCTCTCGGCGGGCTCTCTCTCGTCAGGGTCTTTCTTAATATTGTCGGAAGCCATTTCAGCTGCGATCTTAGCCTGTAATGGGCTAGAGTACATCGGAATAGCACCGGAGTCGATGAGTGAGCGCTGCAGCCCTTGAACGAATGATAACTTTGTGAAACTCATGAGTTCTCCATAAATGAGAGGTTTTTAGTTACTCGAGTACGAGTATACTAGTGCTTTATCTTCGGGAATTCAAGCCAGGAGGTATAGGGGGTTGAGTACGGCGGGTTCTCATAATGACCTGGCGAGTGCCATAGGGACCTCGCAGGGACTGATACCGCATATTAGCGTATTGCTCTGGAGTCATACCATACGGAACTCTAGGGGGGGCTACAGACATACTACCCCTGTATTGTTGCTGTAGCTGACTACTACGGAGAAGCTGCTGCTCGTACTTCTTTTTCTGGTACTCTTCTGGGTTATAAGCTCTTCTGTTCCCCAGTGAGCCAGCTACCTCGCCCGCGTATTGCCCTATAGCCCACGGAGTTATTGCCTCTGCTGCCCTTTGCACCGTTTTGTTACTAGTAACAAAGGGAGCTACAGTAGAAGGTAGATAAGATAGAGCTCCCAGGGGGAAGCTGGCATAAGTACCGACTGCGGAACCCAGAGCCCCACCAAGTCGCTGACCCAGCCCTCTCTCGTCACCTTCTTGGGGGTTGAATGCGCCGTATACGGCCGCTGCGGGCATGCCTACACCCATACCCCATTTGCCTGCCTCTGCGGTGCCCCTTCCGGCTGTACCCAATACGGACCCGAAGTCAAATTTACCTCCTTTATAGGATGGCAATAGCCTGTTACCCGAAATCATGTCTTTGAAGTTGTATCCCAGGCGGGGATTTACAGCCATTGTACCGTGAGCTACACCACCCTTACCAAATACGCCCCCCTGAGCAAATCTAGACTTAAGGGTGTTCCAGCCGCCGCTACCCCCTGTGTACCAACCAAGAGGATTAAACTTGTTGTCTAGAAAGTGGCCGGGGGTCTTTACTGCCTCTGTAATACCTCCGGAGAGAAAGCTCTTGCCGGGCATCGCCTTAGGTATGAGCTCAGTACCTATATTAATAGCTTTATTCCAGCTTGGTACGCTAAATCCAGACCGAGAAACATACTTTCTAACGTCTGTAAGTTTGCCCATTGCCCGGAGAGCATCATCACTGTGACCGACTAGGGCACCACGCAGAATCTTAGCGCCCTTGCCTAGGTACTCCAAGGCGCCCGCCTCTTTTAGAAGATCCGGAGGTAATGGCACGGATATACTAGTATTTTCCATCGAAGTTCCTGCCTATCTCCCCTGTAACTATGCCTGGGACGGGGTTGTAGCTATGTATGTCTGCTTTTTCGCCAGTTGAGGCAGCCTGTAGAAGTGTAGCCTTTTGATACCTAAACCCAAGCCTCTGCATCCAGTTGGGGTTGTACAGCGGGGTTCTTACCGCGCTAGAGGCTACCGGGGAGAACTTAATGTCTTCTTTATAGGCTTTTATCTTTGATCTACCAGCACTAGATAGATCTGGTATCATAGATCTTGTAATTTTAGTACCGGGCATGTGGTGGAGAACAGGCTCTTTGAGCACCATACCTATAGAGTCTCGTGGCTTAACAAGCTCGTGAGAACTAGATAGGAGCTTCCTGGCTTCGTTATACGGCATAACCTCACCAGGTAAGTACTCTCCAATACGCTTATCTGCTTTAACGTAGTCAAACTGCGTTTTAGCCAGGTACTCAAAATGTTTAGGGTCAGCACGTATGCCCTCGTCTTTATACAAAGTTTGTAGAGCACCAGCCAGGTACTTCCGACCTTCTCCTATACCCTTGTGACGTATTACATCAGCGGGGTTAGGGATGCCAGTAGATAACACGTCTCCTGGGTCCATTTTTTGATTTAGCTGAACCTTTAGGTCCCTCTTCGGGGGGACGTAGTGGTCTACACCCCCTATTTTTATGTCAAAACCTCCTTGCGGAGCCTTAGATATGGATTCTACTTTCCCCCCAGACTCTGCTAGCGGGGCCTTATGCATAAAAGAATTGGGCATCTCAACTAGCTGCTTAAAGCCTTTTAGGCCAGAGAGCTTTAGGTCATTCTCCGACCCGGCAACCAAGTTCACGCCATGCCGGGCGCTGAGAGTCATCTGAGTAAGGGGCTCCGACAAAGCCTGGCTACTACGGATGCCTACGTTTACTCCTATATCCATATTCTTACCGTAGTTATCTCTACCGGCGCACTTCTGACATATACCTCCGTCAGCCTCGCATGTTAGAGCTGAGCGCACCTTAACCTGCTTCCCTTTTGACGCTAAAACTCTGTAGCTAGAAGAGTCTACATACTTGTTAGACCCTGCCAGGTACCTACCCTCTACGCTATCCGTAGATGGGTCAATCAGTATGCCATTCTGTGTACCGCAGTCAGTGCCAGACACAACCAGAGGAGACATCATATTAGCCATAACCTTCTGCATCTCACCGGGGCCGCTAACGCTCGTTGCCGCCGTTATACCATTAGCGCGCGCCTCTATAGCCCCAATCCAGGCCTCTGCAGGAGATAGCCCTTCGCTGTACCCCCTCTCTATAAGGTACGGGGTTGGCTTGCCGTTGGAATCACCTATAACTACTGGAGAAGAAACAGCTTTCATAAGCTGATTTATATTGCCCTTGGCCCCCGCATTTGCTGTAAGGGCCATATCTCCCGGGTGCGTCTTGGTTATAGCTTTAATCTTAGACTGGGTACTTAGTAGTATTTTGTTTATCTGAGTGTCAGTAGTGGCAGACATAATCTGTCGTCTAGCGGACTTAAGTATGGGGTCTCTTTTTTTGTACTCTGGCTCTATATCATCTAGCCCCACGGATAGTCCTTCATATGTGCTGAATTCGTCGCCTATACGCTTAATGTTGGGGGCAACTGTAGCGTACTTAAACGGATCCTCTCGCGCTAGAGACATAAGGCTAGATTTAACATCCTTTACGGTAAAGTTATTACCTTGAGGCTGATACTTAGTAGGAAGTGCGTCCTTTATCAAGAACTGTCCTAGAGTTCCCTTGTACATGCTTACCTCGAGTACGGGTTATTAGTACCTGATATAGTACTAGATCTATGGGGTGGCGGAGTTGGGTACCTTGATCCCTGCTGGTCATACATACGAGCCTGCTGCTGGGGGCCTACACCTACTACATTAGATACTGCATCAGCACCTCTTGAGGAAGCTGTCTGAGCTAAACCCATAGCCAGGCCTCCAGTAGCGATTTGGCCTTTGTTGTACTTCATGTTAAGAACGGCCTTATCCATGAACTTAAGGCCCTTGGTGGCGTCCTTGTACGAGTCCTTGTACCTAGTAATGTCAGCTATGTTATTGGACTTAGCAGCCCCTATAGCTCTAGATCTACCCATGGTAGCCTTGTAAGCGTCTTTCTTGCTTAGACCACGGGACATCAAGTCCTTCATAAACGCCTTATTTCTGTTAGCTCCCCCGGAAAATAGCTTAGCGCCTAATGACCTTGCCGCGCCAGAGGACAGGCCATAGGCCCCCATGGCTATAGCTCCACCCGTAACACCTGCTAGGGCCTTATCCGCGAGGCTACCCTCCTGACTGTACGCACTATAGCCGCCAGTCAAGTAAGTAAAGGGACTCTTAGCAGTATCCTTAGCCACGTGCTTAAGTTGCCTGCCAAAGTTAGCATATCCTTTAGAAGCTCTAAGTCTAGTTACTCCCTGAGACACTCGGGGGGCCGCAGCTCCGTAGCCCCTGGCTGCAAGCCTACCGGCACCCCTAGCGACGGACCCTAGCGCCCCCCATATAGCTGTCTTCTCTATATAATCTTCAGCGGACATAGATCCCAGCAGGTACGCCGCCTCGTACTTGTTCATGGGCCTGTCCATTCAGGATTTATAGAAAGCTGATGCTTCTCCCCATAAGGGGCGCCCGCCTCTGTCTGTGACTTTTCTTCACCATTCTGCATTACCCCAAAGTCTAACTCGGGGTTTTTAGAAGTAATATTATTCTGACTCGAGGTCATCACACGAGATAGATCATTAGCGTTGTCTATTGAAGCCATCTTGCAGCCTAGTATGTAGGCCATACGTATCTTTGAGCTAATCATGTCTTACGTATAATCACTTTCTGGCCCAAGCTTACGGTGCCATCACGGTACCCTTTCTGAGCTTCTGCTTTTGTATTAAATGTTAAGGTAGGTAGGTTGTTACTGGCGGACAGTCCCATATGTATACCCGCCACAGCCTCCATTTCAGGTTTTGCTAATAGGTGGTCCCTAGTTCTGTCACCGAAGGTATTATTGGATAGGAGCATCTTCTTTGTATCTCTAACTCCCTTGTCAGTAGCAGGTAAGTGGACCTGCAGTGTATCTCCGTCGTAGTCCATACCCATACCCTTTTCCATAAATGGGTTTACCTGGATGGTCTTACCGGAAACTAGCTTAGGGAATGCAGATACTAATCCGTGCTTGTGCAGTGTAGGTGCCCTATTTACTACTATAGGGCGGACCTTAGTCTCCTCAACTAGAGCATTTCGAGCTGACAGAGTCCTATCCTCCAGGGCCTGCTTAGCTGCAGTGGCGCGGTAGCCCCTTTTAACTAAGTTCTTAACAACAAAGGGAGAATACATTCCCCAAGCCATGTCTTCCGGCATACCTATCTCATCCATCCCCAGAGATGGGTCTGGAGCAACCGTGCCTCTACCGGTAAGATTAAGCCTACGCGCGTATAGCTTACCGTTGTAGTAGCCCGTCTTAGTACCAGAGATAGTATTAATTATACCCTTCGTTTGAGTCTGTTTTAGATTTTCGCTAACAGGGTCGTTTAGGCCTATAACGGCGCCCACTGATTTGTTCAGGTGGTCCCTCATCTTGAACAGATCCTCATCCGGTAAGTCTAAGTCCTTTACAGTAGATAGGCTGTCTGCTGCCTGTACAGTATCCTTGTACAAGTGATTTATATCACTGACTAAAAGATCGCCAGTCTTACCAGCCACTATGGGCCTCATAACCGGTGGAAGTACAGGTACATGTCTCATGGTGTACGCGTCTCCAGGCTTAAGATTGTTCGCCGCCAGGGCGTCTAGAGCCTTGGCACTCCTTACTGCATTATCCAGGTCTGCTCCCTTGAGACCTCCTATGGTAGACTTTATCCTAGCAGACTCGGAAATTGGGTTTATACCATTGAGCCTCTTCTTAATAGAGGCACCTCCGTCATGCAGTAGCTTAGTATCTAGCTCTTTTCCTGTCATCCCCAGTATTCTACGGGCTGGGTCCTTGAATATGGGATTAAGAATGGGCTCGGGCAAAGCTATGTGCGACCACTTATTGCCGAGTGTACCTCCGGTGGCCTTTGGGTCAAATAGCCCGCCAGACTCAGGGCTAAGGTCTTTAGCTTTCACCATCTTGGGGTTCTTTATGGCCCCGTTACTCATACTTAGAACCTCGGAGTCTGTAAGGGGTGCTAGGCTAACCTGGTTCTGCTCTCTCTTGTACTTCAGCCCAGCCCCAGCTAGCATGCCCTTGAACTTGTCGAACACAAAAGAAGCCTCAGGCCTAGCTACTGGTCTATTTAGCTGAACGGACCTCCAGAACTCTGAGTTACGGCTGCTTTTAATTGTGGCATTCTCCTTGATGAGATCTCTAGCATCGTGGGCCAGCAGAGCGTTAATCTCCATTATGCCGGTTCCCTTTGCCCCAGTAACACCTCCTTTTGCGGGTTGCTGGTGCAAGTCGTACCCACCATCTATCCCCCGAGCGGCGAAGTTAGTGTCTGTGCTCTTGAACAGCTTGTAGGTGTACTGAGGACCCACCATGATGTTAGGGATCTTCTTGCCGGACACAGGGTCGTATAGTGTCTCCTTGTCTTTGATGTTATGCTTCTTAAGCATGTCCCGGGCAAACTTAACGTTGTTAACCTTCTGAAAAGACGGTACTTTTATCTGAGTTCCAGTCTTGTCTGCCACCTTGGCGAGTGCAGTTTCTACTACCTGCCCAGGGTTAATTCGAGACACCACGCCTACGCTAGTCCAGAGCAAGTCCAGAGGTTTACCTCCCTCGTCCTGTAGCATCTCCTCGTCATCCAGTATTTTACTGACTACGCCCTTACCGCCGTAACGGTTAGACACCTTGTCCCCTAGCTTGAGAGGAGAGTTAGTCTTAACCGTGATGACCGCCTGTTTCGCGGACTTAACAACATCCACGACTTCTCCCTCTGTTTCTTTATCCCAGGATAATGAGTCGTCAGCATACTGTCTACGAAGGGACTTATGTATGCGCCCAAACATCTGATTTTCTACTGAGGGCTGGGCCTTTCTAAGCACTGTAGCAAGAGGATCTCCTGGCTTAACTTTAGTACCAGGTTTAATTAGTCCATCATGAAGCTTAGAGTACTGGTCCTTATTGAATACCTTGGGAAAGTTAGCTCCATGCTTCTTCTGGCTAAGCTGGGTGTCTGGGTCCAGAGGTATAACCTTCTTTATCAGAGTCTGAGAAGTCATCTTATCCGCGGCGCTCTTAGAGATAACTACGGCGTCGTTGCTATTAAGTCCATGGTACGCCACGTAACCTATCTTTAGGTTCTTACCCAGGGCCATCTCTCCATTTTTTGTGAAGTTGGAGTCTGCTAGGGCTGTATTGGCTTTTACCTTCTGACCCACTGAAACCATAGGAGTATGATGCAGCATAGTCTTAGAGGTCAGCGGGAAATTATTGGCTAATGTCTTCCGTACTCTAGTACCATCATTGCCCTGTATATCTATATACTTAGATGTTACCTTCTTAACTATGCCGTCTACCCCGGATTTGGGTAGTGTGGCCCCAGCCACCAGACCTTCCATAGACATATTCGGGTTGCTACTGGCAGAGACCACTAGCGGAACCTCTTTGTCCACCAGGGGCAAACTCTGGGTGGAGTACTTAGATCCCATCATGATGCGGTTCCCCTGGGTAGAGTCAAGAAAGGGGACCATGCTTGTAGCCGCTGTGTACATGGACTGCACACTAGGTATCTGGTACCTAACGTCTTTAGGTTTGACCTTTTTAACCTTGCCACCTTTGAACACGTCTACACGCCCCTTATTAGTTTCCTGATTTGGGAAGGCTATAGCGTGTTCCTGCATTTCGGACGCACTCATAAAGATCTTCTTATTGGTTTTAGTATCCAGTAGGGGCATGTATAGGTTGCCGTCAGAGTCCTTCTTAGCACCAACACTAAGCCGAGTCTCTACTCCGATAGCTCCAGAGTCAGGAGTCTTATACGGGTCCATCACTCCGAAGGTAGACGGGTGTATGGATCTAACGGAGTCTGGCACAGCCCTAGCGTCGCTGATACCCCCCTCGCCCACACGGGTGATAGCCATTGTGCTATCCAAAATCTCTACTGGATTTATCTGAGTTGGTAGCTGGCTGATCTGTGAGTTAGTTATGAATCCAGTAAGAGTTCTGGTTAGAGAACCCGCGGGAAGTATCTTATCCACTGTAGCGTCTTTTTGCAGGTCAGCCTTATTGCGGTACTTAAAAGCCAGCTCATGCTTCTTCTTCTCTAGCCTCTCCTGGATAAAGTCCTCCGGAGATACTACTCGCTGGAACTGGAGAGCGTCGCGCTCGTCTTCTTCCTGGCGGCCATTATATACATCCAGTATCTTGCTAGATGCCTCGAGCATCAGGTTCGGCCCTACTCTGGTGTGGCTCTTTCCTAAGGTAAGCTTAGTAGTGGTAGGGTCTATCTCTGTCTTGTTATACTCATTGAATATAGCGCCTACCTTGTCCTGGGTAGTGCCATGTACTCTCTTCCCCGACCTAACTACTTTACCGTATAGCTTATCTATATGGTTATCTCGATTAGAGTCAAATGAGTCTCTATTTCTATCGGCTAGAGCGTTCCCCCACTTATTTGATATATCACCATGTGACATTCCCATGCCACGAAGCACAGGGTACGCGGGTATCTTGCTAGTTCCGTACTCAACAAACAGATGCCCCTTTTCAGGCGCCATGCTCATTCGGAAGTTCTGTCCTTTGGCAAGGTTAAAAGAACTCTCTATGTCATCGTTAGCTCGCCTACGAGTATACACACCAGGCTTAGTACGCATCTGGTGCTTCATCATGTACTCGTTACCCTTCACTACAAAAGTATGATTCTCTGTAGCGTAGGGCAGCTGAAGAAGAGTGTGCTTATTCTTCCTGTCTAGAACTTTACCGGTCTTCTTATCCTTTATAGTTACATCTGCTACCAGCGGCTCAACGAGTGACCCACCAGTCATAAGTGCCTTCTTGTGCTCTTCGTACCCATGGCTCTTATTCATAACCCGGGGGTTAGACATATGGATTTCTTTATGGGTGCCGATGAT
>Ga0098048_1000421_pt1 | contig 21157 bp, 17 predicted proteins | sample 13_taG_FD_75052 | JGI IMG/M metagenome (GOLD analysis project Ga0098048, IMG submission 75052) | Marine viral communities from the Subarctic Pacific Ocean - 13_ETSP_OMZ_AT15268 metaG | ecosystem: Environmental > Aquatic > Marine > Oceanic | place: Pacific Ocean | collected 2015-01-16 | reverse complement strand
ATACCTACATTTCCACTTTCGGTAATAACCATTTTTGTTTTAGCAAAATCAAATGGGGAATTACTATTTCCTGGTCCAACTGCAAATGCTAATAGTTCTTTATCACTTCCAGATATACCTTGGTATGCGTGAAAAATACTACTACCTCTATAATCAGTTCCTTGAATATACCTTGTAAGTGTAATACCTGCTGTAGTAGTGTTTCTATTAGCATCTCCCGTAGTGTTTGTAGAAATTTGCAAACCTGAAACTGGGTTGGTTGTTCCGATACCTAGGTTACCTGAATTATTAAGTCTAGCTTTCTCAGACCCATTATAATTTAGTATTAATGGATGATACCCTGAAGGTGCGTTTATATTAAATCCGGAACCTGTTTGTTGAAGTGTAGTTATTGCACCGACTCCTGATCGTTTAATTCCAATAGTATCTTCTACTGTTAACTTGTTTGCAGGATTAGTCGTTCCTATACCTACGTTACCTGTAGAATTAATACGCATTGATTCTGAGCCACCATCACCTGCAAAAAAACTTAATTCTTCATCTGTTCCTCCAAAATCAATATGTGCTCTATCTACACCATTTTCATTTTTAAATTGTATTAAAGTTGTTGCGCCAGCGCTTGACCTCTGTAAATTTAATCTTGATTTTAAAGATACTTCTCCTGCAAAAGTTGCGTTTCCAGTAGTGTTTTGAATTTGCATAGCAACACCACTATAATTACCTGTTATAAATCTTAATAATTTTAAATCATCATTATTACCACCTACATCAGACCTTACTGACCAATGCCAAGAACCTACGTTTCTAACAGTACCTGTTCCTTCTACTTGGCCTCTTATCATTAATTCAGTATAACCTCCAGTTCCAAAAATTGACATACCAGTACCTCTTACGTCTAAAGTTCTGGTTGGTGCAACTGTAGTACCAATACTAGCGTTGTTAGTAACTTTAATATTGTCTGCAAAAGTCGCGTCTTTATTTTGGTCTAATGTTAATACTTTATTAATTACTCCACCACCTTCTGTATAAAATTCAAGATTAGAGGCGTCAAGATTATTACTAGTATTACTATTAGCAATATAAGAACGTCCTCGGTTTGCGATACCTATAGCTATAGCTAATCCATCCCCTCCTGCTACATTACTTGTTGGGTAAGTAAGACTTAAACCAACTGCAGAGCCGTTATCAAGATTTGTTGTATTTAATACACCAACATCTGTTGTTTGTGTTATATTTACATTTCCTGCAAAAGTAGCGCCACCTGTATGTGTAAAACTTATTTTAGGGGTTGTGGTACCGTTGTGATAAAAATTTAATAATGTATTTGCGGCATTTGTTGCTCCAATATCCCAATAACTTGATGCAGTACCATGCTCTATCACTCTTAACGCAGAATATAAGCCTGTAGAAACTGCTGTAGAATAAGAGTTAATATTCGCTGCAGCTGTTGCGCCGGTTCCCACTAATATTTTTCCTCCAAAAGTTGCGTTTGAAGATGCGTCTATTGTAAGCGGTATTGCTCCAGTATTACCATTGCGTATGTCAAAAACACCGCTGGAGTTTCTTATCTGATAAACGTAAGCACCATCGTATACATTAAAAGAGTCTTCCGCTCTTACTGTTCCTGCAAAAGTTGCGTTAGCACCAGATAAAAGTAATGGCATAATAGAATCAGTTTGATTGTATATGCTAAATGAACCTTTATCCGATGAACCTCCTGAATATCCAAACCTATACCTTTTACCACCGGTTTCTACGGTGTTATCCATCACATAATATGTAGCAGCACCTGTAGACGATTGGTTTAATTCTATTGCGTTTCCTGTTCCATTAGCAACTAGTCTTGTTCCAGTTACTGTTGAAGTAGATGTAATAGCACCTGCCCCTATTGTGCCTGCAAAAGTTGCATTGCTACCATTTAATATTAATGTATTTACATTTGTAGTTTCATTTTTAAAATACAAATCCCCAGATGCTACAAATTGACCCCATTTACGTGTAGAATCTTGCATGTAAATTACAGGATTACCGCCTCCTGAAGAATTAATAAAAAGAATATTATTTCCTGAGGATTGAGTCATTGTAATATCCCCTGTAAAGGTAGCATTAGCTCCTGCTAAACTTAAAGGTGTAGTATCTAAAGAACTAACTGTTGATGTTCTGAAGTTTATTGATTGGCCGACTGTGTTATGGTCTATATAAGCTGCTCCTGCGCTTTTAAATCTTAAATTATTTTCTGCAAATATTGAGTTGTTGTTTCCTACTACTACAGTTGATGAAGCGACAGCATCTCCTGTCACATATATACCACCACTTGTAGTTCTCATTTTTTGAAGTGCATTATGGTACAAGTAGTTCCCATCCGCATCAGCTAAATAATTTAAATCCCCTCCAATAGAGATTCTAAATTCGTTGGCTCCTTCAAACCCGAACTTACTATCAGCGTCGCCAGTATGTATTATATAGTCTGGAATGTATGTTGTTGTGAAAATTTCAGCATAACTAGGAGCCAAAGCAAGTCTTGTTGACCCTCCGGTATATATTTTTACCGTATCTGTTGCTGTTTCAGCTATATAGGTATTACTACCTCCGTCCAGGTATATTTTTTTAGTAGCTGGTATACTAACATTTTGTGTAGTGTTTATGTTTCCATCTACATTTAATGAACCAGTAAAATTATGAATATCATCTGATGTGTCTCCAAAGTTGGTAGAACCTGATTGGTATATTACAGATGCGCTAACGTATTCAGTATGAAACTCTTGAGCTGTTATTGTACCTGTAACAGTTAAATCTCCTGTTAATGTATCAGTTGTATTTTTTAAATATGATGACGTAGCCGCATTAATTGACGTTATGTTACTAGTATTTGAATCTACTTTAGTATTAGTCGCATTGCTAGCTGATGTAAACGATCCTGATATTTCAGATGCTATTTGAGCTGAAGAAGATATTATGTTGTTTGGTATATTATCTAGTTCAGTATAATCTGTGGTGAGTCCTTCAAACCTAGTTGCTACCGAAGCTGAAAAAGCTGTGTTAGAACCTGATATATCAGATGCTATTTGAGCTGAGGAAGATATTATTGTTTTTCCTGTAAGTGTTGATATTCTTGATTCTAAAGAAGAAGACATTGACTGTAAGTCTATTCCGTCTACCGTTCCTGAAACTTCAATAGAACCTGTTATACCTAAACTATCACCAAATTGAATAATAGTTCCTGCACTATCTATAAGTTTTTTACCTGATAGTATTTCTACAGTACCTTTAAGTTCTATATTACCGGTATCTGTTTGTATTGTAATATCATCTGCTCCAGTTTCAAGTAATTTTAAACTTTGACCTATATCGGTTGTTACTGTTAATACGTTTGAAGTAGAAGATATAACCTGTGTTCCGTCTATATACAGTGAACCTGAGGATAGATACAGATCTCTCCATTGTGCTGTTGGAGAACCTAAATCGTAAATATCATGACCATGAGGCATAATATGTCCTGCCATTTGGGTAACAACATCACCGGAGTTATCGACTATCATCGATTTCCCGTTCTCTACTTTAAGTGTTTTTTGATTATCACCAGAACCAATTAAGATTTCTTCTACTATTATCTTTTTTCTATTATTAGAAGCATCTTTAAATTCTATATTACCGCTAGAATCTTTGGTCAATTTAGTTCCACCTAGATCAATAGTAGACCCGGCAAGGTAGATATCATTCCACCTATTGCTAGCAGTCCCAAGATCAAAAGTTTCATTTGTAGTAGGAATAATACTACCAGATACTTGACTTTGGATTTCTATACTACCGGTTAATTTAGGATCAAATATTTTCATTCTATAATGCTCTTACTAAAGTTTTTATTATCCAATTATCACTTGTTACTGTTGCCTGTAATCTCATATTTGCCCCAGAAGTATCGACGCTAAAAGTTACTCCACTCGTACTACCTATATCACTTGTTGAGTTATCTGTATATTCTACTGATCCTCCATTATAAATAGCCATTACAGTTCCTGCTCTAGCGTTAGAACCACTGATGCAAGTGTAGTCAAAGAAAGCTCCGGAATAGGAGCCTGTATTAACTGTTGCAATAGTTTCTGTTGACGTTGAATCTACGTCTATATTTTCTTGAAAGCTTAAAAGTGAATTTTGTATTGTGAAATCTTCAGCATATGAAGATGTTAAAGCAATACCTCCAATGTTAACTGCTGCTGTACCTGCAGTTGCTGTATCGAAGTAAACTTTTAAGTTATCTTCGTCTACCATTTCAACTCGTCCAGGGATTATTTGATTATCGTTAGTATCAAATACCTGAATGGTTGGATATTGGTCTCCGATATTATGAGCTAAGGACCAAGTGGTTGCTGCTGTTGATTGAACTAGTCTGATAGACTCTCCATATCCTGCTGACCCTGTTTCTATACCTGTTAATAGTGAACCATCGCCAATAAAGGAACCTGAAATTGTCCCTACTACTTCTAAGTCATAATTAGGAGCAGTGGTACCTATACCTACAGGGCCTCCGAATGAGCCTGTTGCGGTTACGGTAAGAGAATTTAAGTTAGCATCTGATCCGCTAACTATTAGTTTTTTCCAGTTCGGCATATTTTCACTATTATGGTTGGTTACAGGTTTGCCTGCCCACTTCCCTTACGGGCCAATAATACACTTATAAATAGCAAAAGAGCCCATAAGGCTCTCTACTTTTTATCTTTTTGTTCTTTGAGTTTATCTGAGAGCTTTACCCAAACTGTGTAAAAGCTTTCAAATTCATCACCTGTATAAGGAGCTTGTCTTAATTTACGCAATACAAACTCTATATCTTGACTGTTAAGGAAGTTCTCCTTCTCTTTTTGTTTACTTAAAATACCCATATAACTAATTTACGAACTCTTATGAATAGATCCAAATATCTCCCCCAGTATCTATCTTAATATTTCCGTTTTTTTGGTATTCAGTATTATCTGCATGATTACTGTTACTTAAATCTACTACTGCAGAAGCATACGCTGTTGTATTAGCAGTAGTTGCTGAACTATTTACAGATTCATTGAAACCCCATCTAGTTATACCTGCATCTGCTTCATATATAAGAGCGTGACCTGTTCCTGAACCTTCATCTATTACAAGTCCACCTTCATCTGGATTGGCTGATCCAGAATTTAATAGAATAAACCTATCTTCTACTAATAAATTTTGAGTATTTAATGTTGTAGTAGTACCATTAACGACTAAATCTCCACCTACTGTTAAGTTATTAGAAACTGATACGTCATTTGGTAATCCAACAGTTACTGCTCCACCGCCACCTACGGTTGTAAACGTATTTGTTGATAATTCGATTTCTCCAGCTGTTCCTAAGAAAGTTACACCAGTGTTACCCTGCGCTGCTGTACCTGCTGATGATCCGTAATCTACTGAAAGTACTGTTCCGCCACCTCCGGATAAACCTGTACCTGCTACTGAAGTATTTAATTGTGTTTCAGTAATTCCACCGTCTATAACTGCTACTGTTACTGTATTACCTGCTGCTGCAGTTGAAATTGAATTTCCTGATGCAACTGTTAGGTCTTCTGTTAGTAAGTCTATAGTGATATTACCAGTTGAACCTGTTAAGTTTAATTCTGTTACAAGTCCAGTTAAGTTACTACCATCCCCTTGAAAAGAACCGCTAAAAGATCCAGATAAGATTGAAGCAGCTCCTGTTGAAGTTATAATTGAAGTACCTAACCCTAATGTTGATCCATTATAGGTAATACCTGAGCTTTCAACTGCGCCTCCAGTTCCTGCTACCAGTATGTTATCGTTAGTAAGTACGGATGAGGTAATCGATGCTAAATGAGCATCCGATCCGCTTACTATTATCTTTTTCCAATTTGCCATGTTATAGTGGGTGTTTTATATATTATAAATATCGTTAATTATTAAATCCAAGAAAGAATTCATTTGAGCCGCTATAAAACATTCCACCACTTACAGCAGTAGGTGTAGTATTTTGCGATTTCATTTCTAATACCCCTTCTTTGTTTACTTTTATTTGTTCTTCTCCGTTAATTGATATAGCAAAATAATCTTCTACTCCGTCTAATTGTAGATCAAATGATCCTGATACTTTTATATCATTAGTTGTGGAATAATATGATCCAGTTTGTACAAATATACCATTAATAAAATCTTCTCCTTGAACTGTGAAAGGTCCATCTAAATCTAACGCACCAGATACAGCTAATGATCCGGTTAACTCTTTTGAGCCGGATAAGTAGGAGTCAATCTGTTTCCATTGTATTAATGCCATCTTATTCTATCGTATTTTGCCGCTTAATACTACTTCATCTCCAGAATCTAATGTATACTCAGTTTGTCCTGTCTGTACTACTGCTGTAACATCTGATCCTGCTTGAGAAACTGTATAGTATATAGCAGGTATTAGTTGTCCGTTAATATATAACTGGAATCTTTCATCTCCTGAAGTAAATCCTGCTGGTATTGTTTCTATGTTCTTATTATTAAATAAAGCTGTATTTGTTGTAACAAAATCTGCTATAAATGTGTTATGTAAAGATACATAGTTAATTTGTTCTGTGGTCATACCAAATCTCTGTACTCCTAAAGCTCCTTGATCAAAGAATCTGTAATCTTGTGCTTTTTCTGGTGTTGAAGATCTAGCTTGTAGTTCTTCTATATCTCCTGCTAACTCCATACCGAATGTTACTGAAGATTTAGAGTAATATTTGTTCATTCCTGCTATAGAAGCATTTATACTGTCAGGTACTATATGTCCATTAAGTATTAAAGTAAAAGTTGTCTTTGCTGCTCTATCTTGACCTTGAGATAATTCAGTAGCTGTTGTGTAACTGTCTATTTTAGCTCTAAAACTAAACTTTTCAGGATCTCCCCAATATCCATCAGATGCGTAGTTAATACTTTCTACTATTTTATTCATCTGCTCTATGTAATCAGTAAATATTACACATGAGTAACTTAAAGTAACATATTCAGGTACAATTATACCGTAATACTCTTCTACAGGTATTCTATTTGTAACAACACTAAATCTATCATATACATTTTTCTTAGAGAACTGTTTTTTATAAATTCCTGCTGTCAAAGGGTTGTTAGGATCTACCTTATTACCTAAAGATCTATTCTTTTCTACAGAATCCCTTTTAAACATAATTAAAGGAGCTTGTTTTTTGCCGTTTTTATCTCTATAAAAGCCATCTTTTTGTACAGACTTCCATCTCTCTGGAGATCCGTATAGAATAGGTACGTTTATTTTAGCTCCGTTCTGTTGTACTGAGGGTTTAATTACTTCTTTAAAGTAGTATATAATAGTTTCATCTATATCACGTAATCCTACAGTAAATCTTTTTACCGTATCGTTTTTTACTGTTCTTTGGTTTTCTCTTTTCTGTCTATTAGGTACTGGTGGTTTTCCTGTAGGGAGTTTCGTAGTTATTTGCTTTTGCAATAACTCTGATTGTTTTTTAGGTACCGGTTTCTTTCTTCTAGCCATAATTATAATCTTTGTCTAGTAATTCCTACTTTATCTGCTCTACTTAAGTGACAATCTAACACTAAAGATATAGAATCTCCGTAACCAGCAGTTCTTTCTATATTATAGTCCCCATCTCTACCGTAGAATAGTTGATTTTCTTTAATAGCATCTACTTCATAGAAGTCTTCATGCCACATTACTATGTCTCCTACCTCTGCAACAGTGTTTATATCTCTTAAATCCTGTTTAAGTATAGCAAAAGATGCTTCTCTACCTAAATCTACTCCGAATTCATCTACATCGTATACTTGATCACCTCTGGTTATTAAGCAGTTTAGTTTAATTGGCTGTAAATAGGTCTTTTCTAGTGCTTCCCCGTATAGATTAGTTGATGTATCAACAATACTTAGCTTATAAAGGAGTATTTCTTGTTCGATTACGTCCTTAAGTAGTTCTCTATTGATGTTGACCAGTAAATTAAAGTCTCTATTACTTCCAAATATCATTACTTCTCCTCTATAGTTTCGTTTGCAATTTCTATCTTAATTATATTAGGGTATTTCTGTGTAGCATTAGTTTTAAATGCTTCAAATGCCTCTTCTCCTTGTTTTTGTGTTATAAGTTTTACTTTAAACGTCATAGCACCCATTTCGCTAGATGATCCAGCATTAGTAACTGTGGTAATCCCCGGTAATGCACGTAAAAGCTCCGCTATATTCTCGCTTTCACCTTCTTTATACATTATACGTACCATACCTTCATAGGTATTAAATACTATTTGTTCTATTATGCTAAATAACTTCATTATCCTACGTGTATAGTCATTGGTACCTGAGAAAGAGTAGATCTTAAGAAGTCAGCCTCTTGTGACTGTGCTTCCATTTGTGCTCCTCTTGATGTTTCACCTAACATCTCTCTCAAATTAGTTATTAATGCTTCTTTTTCTGTTCTTGCATCAGTTAATAGGTCAGCTTGATTAAGAGTAGCTTCAGCTCCTGGTACTGGTACTGTTTGGTACTTACCTCTTATGTATGCTAGCAATTCTTTTGCTAAAGCTAATGAATATTTGTATATCCACTGTCTACCTACACTGTTTATATGTGAGTAAGTCGGATTATTATAGGGTACTTCTGCTACATTAGTGATAGTATTAGAAGCGCTATTAAAGTTTATTGCTGATTTATCATCTAATTTGTAATATTCAAATATTAAAGTACCGTCTACGTTAGGAACTGGGAATAATTTTAATTTATTATTAACTAATTCAAAAGTAAATGTAGACTTTCTAATCTGATCATTAAACTCTATTGCTTGAGTCTTTAATATATCGTAAGAAGCAGGCATTAACATAAAATTAACACCGGGACTCATATTACCAAACCCAAATTGATCCATTAATGAGTGGGTACCTGTACCAGTACCTGCATAAGGATCAAAGTATCTTTGAATAGCAGGTGGTGCTTCATAAAAGACTCTTCTTATTTCTATTCCTCCTACTATTCCTTTATCAGTAGCCCATGTATCTAAATCATAGTTCTGTATAGAGCCTGTTATATCTAATGAACCTGAGTATTTAGTAACATTTCCTCCAACTCCTGCTTCTGTACCGTAGTTCTTAGCTATCTGTACGAATCTATTGATATTTGATTCTATTAATTGATTATTTACTGGGCTTCCTGTTGGAGCACCTTCTAAGTTTAGGTAATTCTCTCTAATCTTATATTGGAAGATTTCATTACCGTAAGTTGTAATAGCTTCTTCAAAACAGGCGTAAAAAGATCCTGATTGTAGCTCTACATCCATTAACGGGTACCCTAAACGAGTAGCGCAGAAGCTTGCAACTTTGTCTGCATCAGTAGCGAAGTTTGTATCACTGTCGTAAAACCCAAAAGGAGTCTGTCCTGAAGAGAAAGAGCTTGTTCCGTTCCAAATACTTGTATTAGCCATCGAATATAGTTTTATAATAAATAGTAAGGTATTGTAATAAGGTTAATGTAAAGTAATTAATCCCTAAATGTTTTATATACCTTTAAAATTGGTGAGACTATTTCATGTCTGTGATTCATTAAAAGAGTATGTGTTTTAAACCCTTCTACTTGCTCTTCTATACGAGCTAAAAAAGAAAATCCAGTTTCTCTTTTATCTTTTAGGTCAATTTGAGCTAGATCTCCACATATTACCATTTTAGATCTTTTACCTAATCTTCCTATTACTGTTTCCATTTGAGTATGAGTAACATTTTGTGCTTCATCTACTATTACAAATGAATTTAGAAAGGTTCTACCTCTCATAAAAGCAAAAGGTACTATTTCTATATTACCGTTTTCCAATTCTTTATCTACTTTCTCTTTCTTATACAGCATATATAAGTTATGGTAGATAGGTGCTAACCAAGGATCCATTTTTTCTCTAATATCTCCCGGTAGAAAACCTATATCTTCTTTAGCAACAGTAGGACGTGTGATAATTATCTTATCTATTTTCTTTTGAAATAGTAAATCTAATCCAACCTGGGTAGCTATTAAGGTTTTACCGCTTCCGGCCATACCCTTCAGTACTGTTATTGGTGCTTCTAAAATTAATGCTTTTGCTAACTTTTGTTCATCGTTTAGTTGAACGTTAAACTTAATAGGACCTTTTGGTCTTCTTTTAGAGACGAAGACCTCGTCTGTATGGTGCTTTTGTGCCATATATCAATAACATTATTATTATAGTAATAAATAGTTATTCGATAGTAAATAAAAAAAAGAAAGGGGCTAAAAAAGCCCCTCTCAAATATAATCCAATAAAATATAGTACTCTAGATCGTCGCTAAGTCAGAAATAAAGATTTTACCATAAAATTCTGGTCTAATCATTTTCTTCGCGTAACGAGTCATGATACCTTTTCTTGGAGTGAAGGTAGCAGGATCGTATACTAGAGGAGTCATGATTAATGGTACATATGGAGCATATACAGCACCACTTTCTAAGAACTGTCCACCTCTAAATCCACATAGGATAGTGTTTTCAGTCATATAAGGGTTTTTGTATACTTTATATCTACCGTTAAGTTGTCCAACTTTTTGAACACCCATTGCAAATTCAGCCTGATCTCCGTCAGTTTGTGCAGCATATCCTGGAATTGATTCTAAGATAGTAGCTACAGAAGGAGAACATACTAGGAAGTTTGCTCCACCTCTTAAAGTTTTCTGGTGAATTTTGTTAGATACTTTTTGGATTTTAGTTCCTAAAGTTTGGAACCATTGTCCTTGAGTATTGTAAAAATCTGAAGTTGATACATCCCATGCATTTCCGTTCCAGATCTTGTTGTTTTCAGCTGACCATTTTTCAGTAGTTCTAGCACCGGTGATTAACATATCAAGAATTTCAAGATCGATTTCCATTGAAATGTACTCACTTAATAAAGAAGTAAGTTCAGCTTCAGCGTCAATACTATGGTAAGCATTAAGATCTTGTGCAAATTCTGGAGTCCATTGTGCTTTTAACTTTCTAGTCTTAGCAACAACTGATTCAGATTTCAACTCTACGTTGATTTCTGGAATACTGATTGATCCAGCAGGAGCATCTTCGAAGTCTCCTCTTGTGTTGTCAGCAGGTTGTACGTGATACTTCATAGTACCTGTAATTGCTACTGCATCAGTTTCTGTTTTCTTCACTACGAAGTTAACGTTACCTCCACTTAAGAATGTTAATTCAGGGTTAGAAGTGATATCTGTTGAACCAGATACTAATCTAAATGCTCTTACACCTTCTGCGTCAGCTCCAGATGGTAAACCAACTGCTACTGTGAAGTAGTCAGCTTTGTCTACATCGTTGTCAAATGCAACAGAAGAAGATACAGCAGATCCAGTAGCAGCAGCTGATACAGCAACGCTTTCTGGATTGATTGAATATCCGAATTGACCAGCACCGTAAAGTCCACCGTTTGGATCTACATCCACTCCGATTTTGTCTACACCTGATGCATTTCCGTACATGCTTGAGTCAGCAGCTCTTCCGTTTACTCCTGATCCATATTTAAAGTCTAAGTAAAATACTAGACCTGAAGGTAAGTTCATTGGTTGAACTGAGACGAAATCTTTAGATGAGATTTGAGCGAATACCTTTCTTACTAAAGGTAAAGCAACTCCTGCCCATTGTTCAGATCCACCACCGGACGCACCGATTGCACTTCCTCCTGTAGATGATTGCTCAGCTACGATTTGTTTTGCTTGATTTTCTAACATGATAGCCATGTTGTTAGATGTTTTAGCATCTAATCCTTCAAGCAATCCTGATGCTCCCCACTTGTCTGCAAGTTTCGCAGCATCATTTTGCAAGGCTTTGTAGCCATTTGCGCTTTCTAATAGAGAATTAATTTCCATGATTAAAGTTTGTTTAATAGTTTTTTTTGGTTTTTAAATAATACCAGCTAGTTTTTGCATTCTTTTTACTGCATCACTTACTTCTGAAATTACTTCTGGTTTAGCAGCAGTAGTTCCTGTAGCTTTAGATGCCATTCCTAATTTGCTCTCGTTAACTTTTACAACTTTTTTAGTTATAAAGTTATCAGAAACAGTTTCGAATACTAATTTTACTTCTTTAACTGTTTCAGCTTTGTCAAATGCAGCAATGATGTTAACTTTTTGTGATTCGTTTAAGTTGTTAGACTTAAATACCTTATTAACATATAATAGTTTTGCATTAAGAAGGTTAACTTCCGATAATTGATTCTGTAGAGTTTCGATAGTGTTTAAAGCTTCGTTTAATTCAGAATTATCTTCCTTAACTTCTTCTTTTTTAACTTCTTTGTCTTCTTCTTCTTTTACGTCTTCTGTTACTTCTTCTTCTACTTCCTCGTTAGTAGCTGACTCTAACTCGGCTAATAGTTCGTCTAGGTCAATTTCTTCATCTTCTGCTCCAACTTCCATATCACCTTCAGGTTCTACTTCTGCTCCAGCATCCATGTCGTCCATGCCTAATTCTTCTTCACCACCATCGCCCATTTCTTGTGCGATAATGTCACGAATAAGATCTTTAAGGTCGTCCACTTCCATGTCCTTTACCTCTACTTCTTCTTCGTCTTCTACTTCTTCACCAGCGTCTTCAGCATCGTCTTCAGATTCTTCTGAATCATCCTCTGCTTCTTCCATTGCGTCATCATCTTCCATAGATCCTTCCTCTACTTCTTCTTCCATAGTGTCTTCGTCAGAGTTATCTCCTTCTTCTACTGTTTCTTCAACAGCTTCTTCTACATCTTCAGTTTCGTTTACTACTTCTTCTTCAACAGATGAATCATCCATTTCTTGAAGTTTAGCAGCTAACATATCCTTAAGGTGTGGAGTTAACGACTCTTCTAAAGCTTCCTTGGCGTTAGCGATAGCGGCTTCTCTAATAGATTTTGCTTCAGCAATAGCTTGCTTGAATAAATCTTTGTTTGCCATTTTAATAATTTTGTTTGATTTCTACGATTATTGTAATCGTAATAGGAAAGTTTATACAAATTAAATACAGTATAGATCACTGTATATTCTTATATAAATATATACGTTTTATGAAAAACTAAATAAAACTTAGTAATTGAGTAAATATTGAGAAAGTTTTTAATTAGTTGAGCATTGATTCCAGACTGAATTGATTTTTTCGAATACACTTCCGTCAGTTTCTTGTTTTTTAATAGCATCTAATTGAGCTTTTAATTTAGCAGTATCATTTGCTTTTATTCCTGCACTGAATGTACTAAATATTCCTTTGAAAACGCTTCCTCCTCCGAGTTTAACGAATATAGGTTTAAGACTAGCAGCAAACCCTGCTTTTTGGACTCCTCCAGCTAAAGCAACTGCGGTAATTTTTTTGGCAGCAACAACGGCGGATAAAGCTATCCCTAATTTAACTAAGAATGCTACAACTAAAACGTATAATAACGCTCTATATACTGCAGTAGCCGCTGCTAACATGCATTTTTTTTGTTCTTCCGATGGTCTAAGAGTTTTATATTTGATCATTGCAAATAGCTTTGCAAGTCCAGCAGGAGATAGAGTTTCGTAAAGCCATTTAGCTAGACCTTTAAACATATCTATACTGAATACTATTGTATTACCTGTTGCTGTAACAGCGTTCTGTAAATTAGTAGGAACATATTGATCTACTAAAGGTTTTAACTTTTCTGCAATTTTATCAACAATACCTCTTATGAAAGATGAAATATCTTTAATAACTTTAGCTCCAGTCAAAAAGTCTTTTATATTTCCTAGTACGCTCATTATGCTACCAATAATTCCAGCACCCTCATTTATAAATCCTTTCTTAACTTCAGTATAAAACTCTAAGTTAAGTTTAATCTCTTCTCTAATAATTTTATTTGTTTTTGCTTCTGCAATAGTAAGGTTAGAAGTTTCTAACACCATTGAAACTACTTGAAGTTGTTCTTCTCTAGTTAGTTTTTGATTAGATAAAGCTATCTCTGCTAGTTTCATTAAGCTCTTAGTATATCGTTAATAATCGAATCTAGATTATTGTACTTAGAAACAATAGTTTTACCTTCCTGTAAAGATATAGGATTCATAAATGCACCATGAGTAGATGGATTAGATACAAAGTCCCAACATACTAATTCAAAATCTGGTTGTACCTCTAAAGTACCTTCATTGGTTTGGTTAACTGATCCTGTACCTCTAGAGGAAATACCTATCGTGTGACCTGCTTTTATTATCTCTTTAACTATATTTCCTGCTGGTGTGTTGAGTAATTCTACACGTCCCATAAGGTCGTTTCCTTTCCACCATAACTCTTTTACTATATGAGAGGCGTTCTTTAAGGAGACAATAGGAGATTCAGGGTGATCAAGTTCTCCGAACGCATTACCGTTCTTAACAAACTCTTCCATGTATTTTTTAGATTCTCTTTCTAATATAGCCTTACTATAGGTTCTACCATTTTGGTTTTTTGATACTGCTCTTTGCATAATACCTTCAACCTCATATACTCCCGGTTTCTCTTTTGATTCCTTAAGTATAGAGTTAAATGGTGTTACTTCTATTAATAGTTGTGCCATGTTATTTGGTTTTACTTTCTCTTAATGTTCCATTTAAGGGTGCAGAGAATACAGTTTCCTTAGCTGGTTCTGCTTCTCCTAAGTTTGGAGATCCCATATCGTTTCTGTCTATATCTCTTTGAGATATCACTTTAACTTTTGGCTGATCCAAACCTTTTGTAAACCCTACTTTAGTAACCGGTCTTAAGTCTTTATTGAAAGCTGATTCAATAGAAGGAGCTAAAAATCCTCCTACTTTTAAACCTTCTTCGTTTCTAATGTCTCCTAAAGTGTTATATACCTTTTGTATTTTAGTTCTAGTTTTATCGTAATAAGCTTCTATATCTGTAACTACATCTTGTAACTGTATAATAGCTGCTTTCATTCCTTCAAACCCACCATACTGGTCAGCAAATTTTGCTAATTCATTTGTGGCAGCTTCGTTTATTACTTGCTCTTCTAATACTTTAGATATAATTGCTTTGATATTTTCTTTTACAATTTCATCTTTGCCCATTGACTTCTTAATAGCTGCGTCTTTTGCTGCCATATAGTCATCTTTATCTACATCGCCATCTCCGTCATGATCTTTTCCTTTCTTTTCTTCTATACCTTCGTCGTAAGCATCTATCATATAAGCATCTCTTAGTGCTTCTATTACTTCTAAAGCTGCTTCTTTAGTTGTAATACCGTCTTCATTAGCCATATCAGTAATTACTCGTACAATGGTGTCTAAGTCTCCCCTTCCTTCATCAATTACTGCTTCTGCTTCTTCTAATTCTCTTCTATCAGGATTTACTCCTTCATTGAAACTAACTAAAGTTTTCTTAATAGCTTTTTTAAAGTTTCTCAAATGATCTAACGCTTCTGCTTTATCTTTTTCCTGTATTGAATCTATAGCATAAGATAAGTGACTTCCTTCTGAATGGTAATTTACATCTTCAAATGAGTTAAATAGTGCTTGTAATGTCTCTAGTGGAGTATTGAGTCTTACTTTTAAACCATATTCTAACATTCCTTCATAATCAAACTCTTTTGAAAACATATCTCCAGGTTTGAAAGCTTTTACAACCTTATCTTCCTGTCCATACTTCTCTATATCTTTCATCTGTTGATCAGACATAGCTTCTTGCTTCACATCTCTAGCTGCAGCTTTATATTTAACAGCATTACTTCCTCCTGTTTCAGGTTGTTTATTACCTTTTCTGTCAACTCCCATTACTTCGGGTATGTCAGTATTGATAGTTTCATACTCATCATAGTTGCTCCATACGTCGTTGATATCATTAAAATCTATATCACCGTTAAAGATATCATCTTTATGAGTTTTAAGAAAATCAATTGCTTCTTGATTACCTACTTTATAGCCTGAATCTGGATGACCTACAATAGTTAGAAAGTCTATGATTTTTCTCATAGCCATTTTTCTATCGTGGTTAGAAGCTCTTTCTCCCGGTACACCTGGTTCAGTAGGAATAGGATCTGCTTCTTTAATACCGTGAAGGTTATTATACCAAGCTTTATATTCTGGGTCTCTATCTAAGTTAGCTAATAACTCTGGAGCTAATGAATCTAATCCGTGATCGTCTACTTGCTGTACAGCTTTTTCTGCATCGTCTGGATCTTCTACATATTTTAAAATAATATCACGTAAAGCATCGAAACTCTCATCATCAAATGCTGTTGGTATTCCAGCTTCTTCTTTAAGTTCAGCTTTTTTCATACCATTGAAAGTATCTACTTCATTTCCTTTTTTTGCTTCAACTGGTTTATCATGTTTATCTACCTTAGAAGATTCTCCAGAAAGTAAATTTAAGTAATGTAACGAATCTTTTTCTAAATTCTTTACTGCTTTATCTGTTGCTTTTGCTCTATCTTCTTCTGATATTTTATCTTGTGACATTAAACCCATTGCTTCAAGTTCAAAATCGACTCCTCTTCTGATAGCTTCATCAGAAAGGTTGTGTACTTTTTCTTCTGCTTTGGCAGCATCGGAAATCATACCTTTATTTTTTAAAATTGATACAGTATCTTCAAATCCATTGAATTGAGATATTAAATTTGGCCATGCCATGCGAGCATCTCTAACGAATTGTGTCTTGTTAAACGTTTCGTTTAGTACTCCTCTATATTTTTCAGTTAACGTTTTCATCTAGATAATCAAACATTTTAGTGTTATGTGGTCTTTTTTTTGTTTTTACAGTCTTATAACCTAACTTCTCAGCCTGCTTTGTAGCTCTATTTTTCTTATTCCCTTTACTAAAAGCAAACGGAGTTTGGTATCCTGCTACTCCAGAGGTGGAGCTAAGTTCTTCAATAACTTCCTTTATAGCTTTTACAATTACGCTACGTTTCATAGTTTTCGCATTTCGCTTACTAGATCGTAATATTGCATTAAGTTAATAAGGTGGTTATCGCTAATTTTTTCAGTCTTTTTAATTACTTTTATACCTTTAAGTACTTCTTGTAGTTTAATCTTAACTACATCGTCCTTAACTTTTTCTGATAGTTTTTTAATTTCAGTTTTAATCTTAATTACTTCTTCATTAACTAAATTTCTTAATCTAGTAGTAGAATTAACTGAAGTTATGAATTCTTTTAGTATATTTTTTTGTTCTGGTAGAAGAGTCTTGTAGTTGCTATTAAATTTTTCAAGTAGAATCTTATACGTTAGTAACCTTAGGTCTTTATCGTATTTAGAATACTCTTCTATTAAGGTATCTTTAACTGCTTCTTTATTTACTTCTGATGAAGTTAAATGCTCCAGTACTGTTAGTTTGTTATTAACTAAGAATTCAGGATTTACTAAAGTATTGTTGTTTTGAGCTTCTAATAAACAATATAATGCTGCTAAAGGTTTGTAATCTCTTACTTGTATAGCAAAAAAGTCTTCTATATTGTATTTATCTTTCAATTCAGAAATTAATCTATACTTAGACTCTTTTAAAGTCTTTTGATTTAATTTCCTAGAAATTTCTGTTATGGAAGAGACTACAGTTTCAGCTTTAGCTTCACTTAAGTTATTATTCTTTAAAATATACTCGTATAATTTTAATTCTTTTCCTAGTACAGTATTTCCGCCGAAGTACTTCTTTAATATACCAACTGCTGCTGATTCATTCTTTGACAGAGTATCAGCTGCTATTTGTTTAACTAACAGTTCGTAGATTAAACCAGTATTTTTAAACTTTGAATGTTTTATCTTCATAATATACGGTTACTATATATAAATATGGGTTAGTCCTCTAAATCTTTAAGTTGATTTTCATCTAATAGCTTAGAAGGTGTTTCTTTATTGTCTTCAAATATCATTTTCTTCTTATCTTCAAAAGAATCTTTCATTTGATGATACATAGTCTGAGCTTTTGTTGTGTTAGTTTCTGCTACGTTTTCATTATCAGAATCAAAGCCTCCATGCATGCCGTGAACTCCTAATCTATCTCTTCCACCTATAGGGTCTGCATTAGTTCCGTAAATTGATGCTTTTTCTTTTGGTCTACCTCCTTCTGGTCCAATTTCGTTATACCCTGGTGGTACAGATCCTGGTCCTCCTCCTTTTTCAGTAGAAGTAGCTCTTCTACCGTACATAGATGCTAAGTCATGTGGTGTACCGTAAGATCTACCTGATTTAGCTGGGTCATTACCTTCTGCTTCTACTTGAGCTATTCTAAATGCTCTTTTAGCATCTTCTCTAACCAAGTCTCTCATTTCATTATACTGATCTTCAGATAAATTAAAGATATGGTCATAGATGTAATCTGTGGAGAACATTTTAGAATCCTTCATTTGATTTGCTAAATCTATTTTTTCTTTAAGTAGTGCTACTTTTTCTTGTTCATATACCACAGATGGGTTAGTTAACTTTAACTCAAAGTTAGTTAAACTTTCTCCTGTGAATCCTTGTGTGTATAGGTGTACGAGTGCTATTTTAGTTAATTCTGATTCTACTATCTTCTGTATTCTCTCAACAGTTCTGGCAAATCTTATATCTTCTGCAGCTAATGTAGCTTTACCGCTTAAATCTCCTTCATACCCGAAGTATGCTTTAGGTATTTTTAAAGCAGCAAACATTTTAGCCTGTAAATACTGTATATCGTTAGTTCCGTCGTAATCTAAACCTTTAGTCGTTTCAATTCTAGTAGAAGCATCTCCTCCCCTTACAGGTACGTAGAAATCCTCCATCATATTCTGCATATTAAACTTTAAATTATATTGACCTGTTTTAGGATCAACATAAGGAGTCTTTTTCATTGTGTTAATCGTTTTTTGCATAAACTGATCAACTTCTGCTGGTGGTATTGAACCTACATTAACAAAGAATGTTCTTTTCTCTGGTGCTCTCATTATACGATGTATCAACATCGCATCTTCCATAAGAGTAAGCTGTTTAAATATCTTTCTAGCTGGTTCAATAAAGGATCTACCGTAAGGTAAGTATGCATGATCTGATATTAACCTAAAGTGTGCTACTTCGTAATTGTCTAATACTACAGCTTTTGAATCTCTTTTAGGTATATATGTAGGATCTTGTGATGATGCTAAACCATCGGGGTCTATAGTGAACTGTACTTCAGCAGGTTTTTCAGGATTAGCCCCTTCATGTCTACTCATATTATATACAGTATAAGGAAGTACGTTATATACACCAAACTTTTCTGCTATTTCTAATTTTAAGAAGTAATCTCCATGTTTACACATTCCTCTTACCCAAGACCATAAATTAAACTCTATATTCAATACATCGTAAAATAGATTATAAAGGACTCTCTGTAAATTCTCGTCTGATGATTTAACTGAAAGTACTTCTCCCATATCGTTCTTAAGAGTCGCTTCGTCTGCTAGTATATCTAAAGCTGATGCTATGATTGGATCAGTATCCATTGCTTCGTAGTCAGAGTATAGTTGAATACGTAGTGATTGGTAGTTAAGGTTGGGGTTAAATAGATTTTTATTATTATATATGTGTAATCTAGAGAACCTATCAACTAAAGAGTTAGTTTCAAAGTTTCCTGTAGTTTGTATTTTATTAATATCAGCTACCTTTAAATTGGTACCGCCAACATTTCTAATTATGACATCTGAAGAGAAGAGTCTCTGTAGTCTTGGAAATAGTGATTTATCTGCCATTCAATGAATATTTTAATTCAGTATATATTATAAATAGCTCCTTTATAATAACCAAGATATATCTTCTGGTTCACCGGTGCCATAATCTATAAGATAAGGATTATTTTGTTGGGAACCAACTGATCTCATGATTCCTTTGTTTTGAGCGTTTAAATTTTGAAATGAGGATAGTTGAGCTCTAGCTAAGTCCATTCCTTGTTGTCTAAGTCTCAATGCTGTATCTCTTACATATAGTGCTGTAGCGCAGGATATTAGTAAATCATCATTGTAGTTAATCTGTGCTTGAGGTTTACCATTTTTCCAAACAAATACTCTCATTTCACCGATGAGTCTTTTGGATTGTATAGTTACTCCTCTTTCCCTTATGTACTCTATCATTTTAGCAATTACTAAAGGTCTTGTTCTAACAGACATAGTAAAGCCAGGTACTAATTTATCTCTTTCGTACTTAGTCATATAAGACTCTACTGTTTCCATTTGAGAAGTTGAACTATAATACAGGTTGCTATACTGTCTTTCCATTATCTGTTCGATAGTAGCCCATCCAATATTAGCATTTTCAACTACTAATAGTGCTTGATTGTATTCTGTTGCTATACCTACTAATACATTACCGTAGTCTTTAGGAGATAACTTACCTTTATATTCTCCTACTTGAGTACAAGTTTCAATATCAAATATATGAAATGCAGAATAATCTGCTGAGTCTCCTCTAGCTACATCTGCTACTACCATATATGATTTAGTATAATCTACACCTTCCCAAATCCATAAATTAGTATCTACTCCTCTTTTTTCTAGAGGCTCTTTTAGATATGTCTGTTCGTAAAACATCATATCATCTGGTTCGAATACTGTATCTCCGGAAGCTAAGAAGTCACAATCACATTCCTGTCCTGCCATACGAGGTCCTAAGTCTTGATCTTGTTGTTCTCTCCATTGTTGATTTCTTTCAGGATGTACCGTCCAAGGTAACTTAATAGGTAAGAAACTATTTTCACCTGATTCTGCTTTATCCCATGTTTGGTGAAACCAGTTACCTATACCGTTAGGAGTTGATAAGGCCATACATTGCCCTCCTGTAGCTAAGGTTTGTTGTGCAGCAGTAAACGTCTCTTGAATGTTATCAATAAAGGCTGCCTCATCGATAAGCAATAGTGATACTGCCTCTGACCTTGCAGCGTCGGCGTTAGAAGATTTAGCTGTGATTTTAGATCCATTTTTTAATCTTAAAGATAGTTTATTTTTTTCTACTGCAGGCAGTTTTAACCATTTAGGTAGTTGGTCATACATAAACATAGTTTTAGAAACTAAGTTACGTGCAGTTGCTTGAGTAGTTGCTAGAGCAAGTACGTTTTTATCTTTATGAAATAACATTAACCATAAACTGTATGCTGCTGCTAATGTAGATATACCTAACTGTCTAGATTTTAAAGTAATTAAATATTGATTATCTCTAAATAGGTGTAGTACTTTTTCCTGGAATGGATATAAATTAAATAGTATACGTCCTCT
>Ga0098048_1000419_pt1 | contig 21226 bp, 17 predicted proteins | sample 13_taG_FD_75052 | JGI IMG/M metagenome (GOLD analysis project Ga0098048, IMG submission 75052) | Marine viral communities from the Subarctic Pacific Ocean - 13_ETSP_OMZ_AT15268 metaG | ecosystem: Environmental > Aquatic > Marine > Oceanic | place: Pacific Ocean | collected 2015-01-16 | reverse complement strand
CTTTTTTATAATTTAAATTGGTATGAACCAAAAAAAAAGGAAGATCAATTTATCATAAGAAAAAATGAAAGTTTATATTCAAAACTTGGAGTAGAATTTAATATTTTACCAGATAAAGTAAAGGACAAAGCAATTTTTAATAAAAGTTATGTATTTGATGACATTCTTTTTAAACCTTGTTTTGAAGACACTGGAGACATATATAAAAATTTGTTTATCTCTGCTTGTTTACTATTTTATAGACCAACATATGATAAAGAATACAAATTTACTGACATCTTAAATCTTTATTTTAATAAAAATATAAAATCCAAATTGATAATAGAAAACATAAATTACTATTTTCAAACAATTTATAACTATAATAGTTTTCAATATTTAGAATTTATGGTAGGAATAGATTTTAAATTTTTTATAAGTAACACTTTTAGTTTTGGTGATACCAGCAAAAAATTATATATACACTTGGATGACAATAATATTCTCTATTATGTTAATGATAAAAACTTGTTAAAATTAGAAATAAACGATAAATTTTTATTTTTAAAAGATGAATTTTCTAAAAATCTTGAAGGTTTGAAAAACTCATTAGAAACTCTTGAAGTAGAAAACGATTTAATAACACAGAATAACTTTAATTATGAAGAAAAAATACAATCTTTAAAAAAAGAAAAATCTACTTTAGAAGAACAAATTAAGGAAAAAGGTAGAGAAATTGATGATTTAGAAAAATATTACGAACAAGTGAATAATAATTTTAATAAAGCATATGATTATCACAAAAATGAAGTTAAATTAAAAGATAAAAAGATCGAGAATTTAAATACAAAATTAGATGAGGAAAAATTTGAAGTGACATCATTAGATTTTAAAAACATACAATTACAAAACGAGAACACAAAATTAGATAATATAAAATCTAAAATAGAAGAGAATTTACTTAAATTAAAAAATGACAAATACCTAATAGAAGCTCAATTGAAAAAGCTACAGGAAGAAAGGGAAGAATTATTAAAAAAAGAAGGGTTAAAAAAGAAAACAATAGATGAAAATACAAAATTTAGGCGTGAAAATTTGGAATTAAAGAATCAAAACAATAAATTATACTCTGAATATACAAAACTAGTAAAAAATAAGGCAGAACAAGATGAAAAAATAAGAAATATCGAAATAAAATTAATAGGAAATGATTACGTTATCAAAAAGTTAAATACACGTTTAAAAAATACAAATATAGATTATGATGAATTATATATATCTTCTGAAGAATGTAAGTCAAAATTAAATGAATGTGTAGAAGAGAAAAACAGATTAGAGGAGATAATTAATTTACAAGCGGAGAGAATACGTAAATCAGAAAAAGATGTAAAAGAATTACGACAAAAATTAAAAGATATAAAAGAAATTAAATCTGACTATCAAAATTATACCGAAAGAACAGAGAAAAATTTAAAAAATTTGAGGTCACAGTTTAGAATTAAAAAAGAGGAAACGGGTATGCTAAAAAATAGTCAAAACAACTTAAGAAGTACTTTAACTTTAGCTAATGAGAAAATAAGAAGATTAGAATGGTTAAATGAAAAGGCAATTGATGCTCAGCAAAATTATATAAAAAAAACTTTAAAAAATCCGGAAGATACAAAATTGATACTTGACACAGTTAAAAACGTTTCGGAAAAAACTGGTATACCTAAATCAACAATGTTAGCAAATATAAAACTTTCAACTACTAGTTTTGTAAAACGAAATAAAACAAAACTGGTTTTAGGAGCATTTGGTTTAGTAATGCTTTCAAAAATGACTGGTGGTGATAAAAATTTAGTAAATAATAATATAGATAATAACATAACATTTCAAAATTTTACAAACATAGAAGCTCCTACTATTTTAGATTATAACAATACATTTGATCCTGACAAATCCGCATTAGTTTTGTCTGATTTTAAATTTGATGAAGACGTAAATAAATCAGTCGTTAACTTTCCTTTAAGTTTAAATAAATTACCAGCAACCACAGAAGAAAAGGTTATAGATATAACACTAAAATTAGATGGTTCTATTGATATACCAAACAATTATGATCTTTACATGAATAGAAAAGTTTTGGAAAATAATTTAGAATTGGATAGAGAACTTTCTGTTTTAAATAAAAGTGATCAAACAGAATATCTTGTAAACTATTTTATTAAAAACGATATTTTTTTTGTTACACAAGAATTTTTTAATGAAACGAAAGATAACTTAGGTTTAGTTCAAATCAATGATAGTACAGATCTTTCTAAATTAAATGAGAGTCAATTGAGGTATTTAGTAAATACAGCTATAAACTTTTTAGAAAGTCAAAGAACGAAAATATCAGTGGGTGCTATTTATAGTGTGACATTGTCATTGTCTTATTACCTTTTAGCCTCAGCGGGTATAGGTAGTAAAAACGTAAAATTGCCCCGTATGAGTGCTAAAAATTATAGAGTTTTATAATTTAAAGTTTTACTAAAAGATAGAACTAAATAACTCAACAAGAAACTTAACACAATGATGTACAAAAAATTATCTGAGTAGTTTGACCATATAAAAAATCCCGCAAAAAATACAATTAAAGCCCACAAATCAAACTTGAAGAAATCATGCATAACTTTTAACTTTATAGTATAGGAAAAATTAGTATCAAGAGATATCTCTATACAATTATAAAAAAAATGCAAAATTATGGTTTAGTTAATTCAAGTGGAGTCAATGCTGTTGGTTCTAGTTATAGTAGGTACAATCCACAACATGTTACTAGTCAATATACTCGTTCTATGCAGGGTCGATCCAATGGAACTTTAGGGGGTGCACGTTTCTTACACACTGCAAGTGATCCTAATAAACCCATTTATATAAAAATTATTGGTTTCTTTCCTGTAGGATCTCGTGATTTATTGGATGGTACCATGATATTTACTGATGTGGATGAGGCACCAGTTGATAAAATTAATGTAAATCTTATTAATAAACATCCAAATGCTGTTATATGTTACACCCTTAAACAAGTACGTGAATTACGTTTATATGGTGTACCTGCTGGTCAACAACCAAGAAGATTTCAACCCCTAGGGTTTGCCTACAATGTTAGTTTTGTCCCTAACCGTGGAGTTGGACAAGGTGTTGTTAATTGTTGGGATAATAAAATGGGAGGCTTAAGTGAAGTTGTTACTTTTTCATGCGCACTCTCAGGTCGATTACAGATTGATAATGTATGGGCGGACTACAATAAGGTTAAATTAGGTGAAACTTTATTGATAAGAAAAACAGATTTTAGACCATATCGTATGTCTGATGTTAATCGAGCACCACAACGATTATATTATAAAGTTGGTGTATGTAGAGTCAACAAATTCGGTGGTGCAAAACGTGGTGGTGTTTTAAATAGACAAATTGATGTATTTGTTAGTTTACACTCAAAATATAATACTTATAGTAATCGAATTGTTAATACTGCTCCAGCAAAACAACAAGCAGTTAGAAGAAATAGAGCAGCAGACAGAAGAGCAGGTATTATGAATGAGGATTTGGAAAAAGAGGCTGCTGCAATTATAGCAGATCCAAATGCAAAACCTGCTAGAACTGAAGAACCACAAAAATCTATACAAGCTACTGAAATGGGTCGCAAGAATGAAGGTACTCGAGAAAAAATGGCACAGAAAAATACTGAAGAGGTTTTAAAAATGGCATCAAGATCAATGAGGAAACGTAGGAGAAATAAAGATAATGATAAATTAAATATGGCAGCTTCTAAAATGAGGAGAAAGAAAATATCTAAATACGGTTCTACAGAATAGTATAGACTTTTTCAATTTTTTTATTATTTAAAACTAAAACGTTTAAACTATAGTTTTTTAACAGAATGGAAACTCGAGCTTTACAAATTGAATCACAACCTAATAAACCAATATATTTTAAAGTAAAGACATGTTTTCCTAAAGGTAAGAAAGAATTAATAGAGGGTGTACTACTATTTACAGAATTAGATCAGAAAGAATGGGGACATATAAATTGTTACACTCTTAGACAGATTCATAAAATAATTGATGACTTAAATGTAGGTGATCTTTTACCACAATACCAACCCCTTGGATTTTGTTTTGCGATTGACTCGGATCAGACTACGATCACTATAAGTCGCACTAATAGGTTACATGTTGATAATATTTGGGCAGATTACAATATAAAAATAGGTGAATCCGTATATATAAACAAATTTGATTATTTACCATACGTTCATAGTGTGTTAACTTCTTTTGAAATAGAACATTTAAATGAGTTTTTTTGGAAATTAGGTATTTCGCGTCAAGTTTATTTTATTGGTAGTAAAGTATAGAACTTTTTTTTGTTTAAATTATTAAATACAATATTTATGTTACAATGTTAAATAGAGAATTAGATATATTTTGTACAAATTACTCATCCTTTTCTCATTCCATAACAAAACCACGTGGACCTCACACAGGATGGTTTCAATTTTCAAAACGTAATGGGAGAAACACTAATGTAAATGTTAATCGACTTAAAAGAAAGTATGGGGAAATGAATGGTGTACGGTATCTAACTGCAGTTGTACCACCAAGAGTTGCACCTCCAGTTGTACCACCAACAGGAACAGCTGGTGCACCAAGAGTAGTACCTCCACTTGTTTCACCTGGTACATCAACATTTGCACCTCCAGTTGTACCACCAACAGGAACAGCTGGTACATCAACAGTACCTACAGGTTCCGTAAAAAAGAAACGTAAGTTAAACATAATTAATATTGCTTATAAAGCAGCAAAAAAATTTGGTAAGAACATTTTAAATTGGTTTCAAAGATTATGGGAACGTATTAAAGATTTTGTAACTTCATTTAAAAAGAGACTTAAAAATTTAAGAGAAACAACAGTAGAACAAACTAATGATGTTAGAAAAATTTTTGAGGAGAGATCTGATTTAATTACATTAAAATTAAATAATAATTTAGTATTAGATAAAAAGTTACCACCTCTCACTCTATTTAATTATTTAAATGATGCAGGTATAGATTTTAGAGACGTGTATATTTTTTACAATGCTATAAAAGGTGATGAAACACTTGATATAGTAGAATTTGTAAAAATACAACATTTTTCTAAAATTGTACAAAATTTAAATGATCCAGAGTTATTTTTCTCAATTTTAAATGAACAAAATGATAAAAATATTTTTAATAACATTTTTGACGTTGAGGGTAATGAGAAAGGTAATATAAAAGTATTTAAATATGTATTAACAATACTAAAACGGGAGATAAAAAAGGATGGAGATAACTTTTTGTTAGAAAGAAGTAACAATTTAGAGTATTACGCAAGAATAAATGCAATTTTATTAATTCTACAAAAATCAAAAAATAAAATAAAGTGGAAGGATTTAAGAACAGTTAAAGTAGATAAACAAACAACAGATTTTGTGGATGGTTTTATTAATGATTTAACGATGCTTTTTAATGGTCTTGAAATTAGGGAAGAGCATGAAGATTTAGAGGAAGTCATGTTTCCAGATGAAAGTGTTAGTGAAACTTCAAGTGTCATAGAACCTTTAGATTTTGAGGGTGTTGAAGAAACAAAAGAGAGGGAATTTTTAGATATACAAATTAAAAAAATGGATGTTCCAGATATTATAGCAGATGATGTAGATAAAATATTAAAAGTATTTAAAGAATTTGCATTAAACTTATATGAAGATACAGCTGACGAAAAACTATTTAAAAATTTTACCGATATACTGTCAAAAATTTACGAAGAAGACGGTTCAGATATAAATAAGAAAGGTGTTAATATAATTAATGAAATCCTTAATAGAATAAATAATTTATTTGATAAAGGAAATGATTTTAGTATAAAAGAATTAAATGAAGAAACAAATAAAATTTTGAACACAGGTCAAAAACAAATTGTAAATAATTTAAAAGAGAGGAAACAACTTGAAAGTATTGCATCTTTTATTCCTAAAAATTTAGATAGTTTAAGAACATTTACCGAAAATAATGTAGATGTATTTGATGAAAAACCAACACAAACATTTTATGAAATTTGGAAAACTATAATCGACTTTGAAACAAAAATTACCGATAGTAAAAATTTGTTAATGTTTGTATCTTTAAAAGATATTTTTGATGAAAATAAAAAAAATAATTTAGTCAAGTTTAAGAAAAGTATGGCGACGGAATATGATTCATTATATGTTAACAACATCAAGAAACTACTTGAAACTTTTTCAAAATTAACTCAACAAATATTAACAAAACAAATACAGGATAAGTTGAAACCAATAATTGAAAATTGCTTTAACAAGATAACTAAAACTGAAAATATAGTAGATGATTTAAAAAATTTTATAAAAAATATTAATTTTATAGATTTTACGCTAGATGACAGTTTAGACATACTTGATAATTTAGAATCAGAAAGCGAAGATCAAACTTTTATTTCTAAAAATGTATTTAATGAATTAGAAGATAAATTAAGAGAAGATTATCGTATAATTAATAAAGATATGGAAATAAAAGATGATTTAACAAAAGATATTAAAACATTATTAAACAATTTAAATAAAACAGATCTTAAAGAATATTTTGATAAAAATTATTTTACAATAGATAAATTAAAAATATTTAAATACCTATTAGGTTTTGTAAAATATAAAAATAGAAGTTTTATAAAAAGAGATTCTGAGATCAATAATTTTAAATTATATAAAAATGCAGAAATTAAAAAATTGCAGGAATTTGATAATGAATTTACTAATTTTTATAATGATTATGAAGAAGATGATGAGTTCAGAAATAAAATAATTGACTTTTATAATCAATACAAAGAAAACAATACAATTATAGATTTATTTGATACTTCAATTAAGAAACTTGAAAAAATTGAAGCTTTAAAAACAAAAGAAAATTATAAAGAACTTGCTACAATTACTGAACGTAATGAAAATACTTTAATTTTTGACAATTTTATTAAGAAAGTAAACACTTTTGCAAAATCTAAATTAAGGGAAATTCAATTAAAAAAAGAAAGAGAAAACGTTGAACGTGAACGTAAAGCCCGAGAAGAGGCTGAGAAAGAAAGAATAAGATTACAAAGAGAAAACGTTGAACGTGAACGTAAAGCCCGAGAAGAGGCTGAGAAAGAAAGAATAAGATTACAAAAAGAAGAAGCTAAACGAAGAGCCCGAGAAAAACGTAAGCAGAAAAAAAAGCAATTTCAAGACCTTAAAAATGAAATATTGAAAGTTTTACAAACTGGTGAGGATGATACAGAAACGATTATTAATTTAAAATATATATATATCAAAGAAGTAAATAATATAAATACCATTGATGGATTGAAACGTATAAAGTTACAAATTGATGATGCTCTTAATCGTATAATAAAAGAAGAAAATGATCGGTTAGAACGTGAAGCCCGTAAGGAGGCTTTGAAAGTAAAACAATATAAAGGAAAAATAAAAAATATAAAAGATAATTATAAAAATCTTTATAAATTTGATGTAAATCTTGAGGTACTGAATACGATTGAAAATGGTTTAAAAAGTACAACGTTAAAAGACTCTGAAAAAAATAAAGATTTATTAATAAAAGATATGAAAAAAAGAATAAACGTTTTAAAAATAAAATTTAATCAACCAGATTTAGATCCCAAAGACCTTGATTTTGATAATTTAAAATTAATTTTATTAAGATTTGAAACAAGAAGAGCCCGCAATATTGCTGCTACCGATATTCAAAAAGTTGTTAGAGGCGGTCTTGATCGTAAACAAATTGCACGTATGAGTAAATATAAAGAACTTTTAAAAGAGATACAAAATTTATACAAACTTAATTATGAAGAAGAAATTGATCTTGATGTTATTAAAATTATTAAGAATGGTTTAAATACTAAAACTTTTCAAGAATATAAAACTAATAGAGACCAATTAAAAGATCAAATTAAAAAGAGAATTATATTTTTAAGAAATAAATTAGAACAAAAAGGTGATGATATTGACGACTTGGATTTAAAATACCTAGTAGATATATTAAAAACATTAGAAAATAAGAGAGCTAAACAAATTAAATATACGAAAGAGAAAAAAAAAAGTGATAAAATAAATGAAATCTTTAAAAAATTAAAAATATTATCAAAAACATATGATAATAAAAAATTACTTTCAGATATTAATAAAGTTTTAAATATGTATAAACAATCGTATTTAAGAAGAAATAAACCCGTTTACTTAACTAATGATTTAGATAAGTTAACACGTCAATACAATGAGATTATAACATTAAAAGATAATATTGATCAAGAGGAAGAAGAACAATTAAAACTAAAAGAGTTACATAAAGAAATTAAAGAAAGTGTCCAATCGTTTAAAACTGAAACTCTAAAATATTTAATCAATAATGAAAGCAGAGAATTTTTATATATATTAAAATTTTTATTAAAGTATAAAACAGAAAAAGATCCTAATGAAGAATTTATAAAGGATGCAAATAATTTAAAATTTATAAATAAAGTTGTTGAATATATAAGGAAAAATATACTTAAATTAAACCAAATTATAAATAAAAATAAATTACCGAAAAAAGAACTATCAAAGAGTGGAAGAGCCAAACAAAAGTTTGCAAAGCAAAAGTTAAGAAAGAAAACACCGACAGGATCTACTGCAAAAAGAAAACGTTTAAAACGAAATCAGAATATTAAAAAATTATACGAATTAAAAGCTAAAAAGGAAAACGAAGAAAAAGAAAAAAGATTTTTTGATGATGTAATTCGTAATATTAGTGTAGAAAAACTTGAAGAAATAAGAGAAAAAATTACAATTACAGAATATAATTTTTTGTACAATTATTTTAATCAAACAAACGAGGAAAGTAGAAGAGGTTTAATAGAAAATTTTAAATTAGGATCGCCTGTTGATTTACCATTATTTAATTTTACGGAAAAACTACAACAAACTTTAAGAGAGATGTCTGAAAAAAGAACTGTTGAAAAACCAAAGAGAAATATAAGAAAAGGTTTTGTAGCTGGAAAAGATAAAGATTTAACGGAAAGTATACCTACAATAACGAGAGAAGTTGTAGATAAAGTTTTGGAAGACGAAGCACCTACATCTTTAAACAATGAGGAAAGGGAAACAAATGTGTTTGAAGATTCGGATATTATAGTTGAAAATTTGGAAATTTAGAAATTTTATTTTTTGTTGTATAGAAGAGTGTTTAAAAGTAAATTTAAAATTAAATTAAAATATTATTGTTGAAATTATGAGTCGATTTTACGAAGAAGGGGAAATTAAAGGTACAGAAGATAAACTTATCGATCCTTTACTAAAAGATCAAGATTCTTTCAATAAATATGTTTTATTTCCAATACCTGAATTTGCAAAAGATGTTTGGTCTATGTATAAGAAAGCTTTTGCAAGTTTTTGGTCACCCGAGGAGATCGATTTAAGTAGCGATTACCTTGACTTTAAGGAGTTAAAACCTCCAGAACAACACTTTATTTTAACTGTATTAGCATTTTTCGCGGCAAGGTAAGTTTATAATTTTTTCTTAATTTTATTAAAACACTAATAGGTTAAACTATAATTTTGTAGTGATGGTATTGTGGCTGAGAACATTGTCAACCAGTTTTACAATGAGATTAGTAACCCACAAGTTCGTTGTTTTTATGCATTCCAAATTATGATTGAGCAAGTCCACTCTGAAGTTTACTCTCTATTGATAGACACTTTAGTGAAAGATCCGGGGGAGAAAATGAAATTGTTCCATGCTATTGATGAGTACCCCTGTATTAAACGTAAAGCTGAATGGTCTCTTAAATATATGGAGAAAGTTAACAAACATGGGGAAGAAGTCCCTCTTGGGGCACGTTTAGTCGCATATGCTTGTGTTGAGGGTATATTCTTTAGTTCATCTTTCGCCGCAATTTTTTATTTTAAGAAGAGAAACAAGATGCATGGTTTAGGATTTTCCAATGAATTAATATCAAGAGATGAAGCTTTACACTGTGACTTTAGTTGTTTAATTTACAACAAATTGAAAGAGAAAATTAGTCAAGATTTAATACATGAAATAGTATGGCAAGCCGTTGAGTGTGAAACTGATTTTGTACAAGAGTGTTTAAAATCTGACTTAATAGGTATTAACTCCAAAATGATGATCCAGTACGTTAAATTCTGTGCTGACCGTCTCTTGGTTGAACTAAATGTGGAGAAACTGTACAATGTGACAAACCCATTTGAATGGATGAATTTGATTTCATTGCAGGGAAAAACTAACTTTTTTGAACGTAGAGTGGGAGAATACGCTATGGCTGGTGTAGGTGTTGAAAAAGAAGATATGGTATTTGATTTAGATGCAGATTTTTAAACTTTTAAACTTTAGTTATGTAACATTGTTTATATAACATTGTTTAACCTTAAGTTATGTAACATTGTTTAAACTTTAGTTATGTAACATTGTTTATATAACATTGTTTAAACTTTAGTTATATAATATTGAACCTTTAGTTATTTAAGCAACCATAAAATAAATTATATTTAAATAAAATTAATAATAGAGTTTAATAAATCTTTTGACGAAACAAATTCTTTACCATAAAACGTAAATTTACTTTTAAAAACCCCAACAAGCACACGTATATTTTTACGCTGAATCCAAAAACCAATATCATTTGTAATAATCTTTACATTGTTTTTACATAGTTTATACAACATTGAGTACAAATTTATGATAAATATATTTCTCTTTTTTATAACTACCCATTGTTGCACACTAAATTTTTTGTATTCGTTCAACTCCAATTGTAAAATATATAAATTCCTAAACAGTAGAGTAAATGATGTAAAATAAAACTGACGTTCACTCATAATCTTCTTATTATACCCCACATATATATTCTTTAAAATAACTTTAAACAACACAATATTATTTACACCTTTTTTTAGTTGAATTTTTATAATTTGCTCATCATGCTTTAATATAAGTAGTTTTCCTAAAGTTTCAAATTGAAATTCCTGAAACAAATTGTGGTCCTTAATTAGTTGCAATACATACAATAAGTCTCTGTGACATTTATCTTTTAAATCTTTTAGCTTCATTTTTTTTCGTTATTTTACTTTTAAATAATTACAAATTAATTTTCACAATTTTCAATAAAATTAGGTTGTCTTAATTTAAAATTCTCTTCCTTAAAAAAAACACCAACAGTAGTTAAAACAGGTATAACATCACTAATTACTGTGTTTAAATTTACATATAACTCACATTCATTTAAAGTCGCTTGCATCAAAACTAATTTAGAAATTTTATTTGTATCAAAATATAAAACACAATTTTTAAAACTTTTATTATAAAATTCAAACTGATTTTTAATCACAGTACAATTGGATGGTGCTTGAATACATTTTTTAACATTGTACGACACAATGGGGAAACTTTTCCATAAAAAACTCCAGTACATATCAAATGCTATTTTTTCTAAATTGTCTTTACTTTTCAAACTTGGTAAGAAAAAAGGGTTACAATATAAAACATCACCTTCCAATTTAAGGATATTGCTAAATTTTAAACTTTTAATTGATAAAACATGGTTTAATGTCTTTAATGTTTTATTATAATAAATTTTTGGAAAACAATACCCAGTGTTTGACAACCATACGTACTTTTTAATAAACCTTTTCTCAACTTTTAAAAGTTCCTCAAGTTTGATATAGTATACACTCAACTTAAAGTTACAAACATGATCAAGGGAAGGAGGGAAACTAAGAAATTGCCAACAACCCGGGTAATTTTTCAAGTTTGTTTTTTTTTTCCAATTTAATTTATCCTTTTTTGTAATACTACGTTTGTTTAAGTATAGAGATTCTTTACAACCCATATTGTCACCTTTTAAAGTTATATACTCCACTATTCTATCACCTTTAACACTTAATTTGCATTTATTTTTTTTCCCACATTTAATATAAGGAGGAACCCATTTTAAATTAATTAATTTATCTTCACCATCTTTTATGTATTTAAAACAACCATTGGAGTGAATAAAATAACCAGATATGATTTCCATAGTTTCTACACTAAATTTTGATAAATCAAGCGGGTTTTTATGTAATCAACAAAATTTCGAATTATTATTAAAAAATTTTGATAATAAAAAAGATGTATCTTCTCAAATTGTGAAAATGTTTGAAAATTTATTGGCTTCCATCAAAATTGGTTACGAATATTGCCAAAAACATCATTATAAAATTTTAGTTATAAAATATTCACCTGTACTGTTTTTAGAATGTTTTTGTAGACACTTTATTAAGGAAGATGTTCAATTCTTTGGGAGAGCTTACCGTTCTTTAAATTATTTAATATCTACAATAATTATTGACAGGAAAAACTTAAGGTACAATGTATCAATAAAAAGTTATGAAAACGCCATTTTAGTTTTAAAACATATGGGTTTTAATGTAAAAGTCACAAACTGGAATTTAGTAGCTCTAATTTAGTAAAATATGGGAATATGATTTACTACATCTGTAATATGTTTAAAATTATCGTATTGTTTGTATTTTAAAAGTAAAGTATTAAATTTTTGTTTGTCAACAATAAGGTTCAATTGTTTATAACAACGTATTTCGTATAGTAACATTATCATACGATGTTTAACTTCTTTTCTACTAACTATTATAGATTTTATTTTTAAATTTATTTGTTCAAATAGTAAAATATTATTTTTACAAACTATAGATTTTAAATTTAATCTTTTATTGTAAAAAATCTCGTTACAATAATTAATCAAATAGTATGGTGATTGCATAATTTTTATTATAATATAATATACATTTTAACTTCTATACATAAAATTTAAGATTCGTCATCGGAAAAATCATATCTTATTAATTTTATATCTATATTTTCTAGTAGAGTAGACATTTGTGATGTAAAGTGTATATCATCCTCATATGTTTTCTTTATATTTTTAATTCCTAAAATTTAAAAATGTAGGTTAAATATATTTTCGAAATTTTAACAATTTAAAAAAAAATATACCTTCCTTACAATTTTGTAAATCATTTATCAAATTTTTTACAACAAGAGATTTCTCAGAATTTTCCTTATATTCATTTAATAAAAAATTAGCATTCCTAACTGTATTGTAAAAAAATTCAACTGTTTTAAGTCTATTGTCATGATACAAAAATGATCTTTCAAAACTTGTATAATAACCCACAGGTTGAATTTGAAGTGTAACACTATTAAATTTAAATCCTTCTTCTATTGAACCTATTATTTTTAAAGCTTTAAAAGTCTCATTCTCTAAATTTTCCTTAAAATTGTTCGTAGCTAATGACATTTTTAATTTTATTTGATAAATTTTAATAAAACCTATATAGGCCAAATTGTATAGAAATTAATTTTCGAAAAAATGTACGGATTAATTTTAGTTGATACAGATGATATTTTCTTAGACTATTATGGTCAATTTGAGACTGTCAAAGAAGCTAAGAATAGAATTTTAACAGTTGTTGATATTTTTTACACAGATTTTGAATTATTAGAAATTTCCAATGATGGCGCGATATTTCAAAAAATTGTGAAAGGGTGGGTATACAACACTATAGTTGAAATTAAATTTAAAATAGCAGACGAATTAAACGATCAAAAAGAATCTGAGAAAACATTACAGATTTTAAAAAAACAAAACACACAGAAAAAACTATTGTTGAACAAACAACTTTTAGAAAATAAAATATTGAAAAACGAATTGAAAACGAAATTAAGACTAAGAAGAACAGTAATTGTGGAAGATGAATGATGCTAACAATTTATGTAGTATAAATTTTAATTCAAATGTTGATGTTTTCACTGATTTTAAACCAACTTATCTAAGAACTTTAAGATTGGCACGTTTAAAAATTGAACAAAACGATTATTTTTTAGATTATTATGAGGTATATATAAATGTATATCAAAATATATGGGAAATTATAGATTGGATTAATCATGGTTGGTACCATGGTAGTTTGAACACAATCGATTTCTATTATGCGAATAATATATATATATGTATAGATTTTTTACTCAAGGTTAGTAGACATATATTACAATTTGTTGAAGATGATAATTTTCCAAATTTACAAACTAATTTCTTGCATGAATTTGATAAAATATATATTTATATTAAAAATTATTTAAATTATAAATCTAACAAAAATTACGTATCTGATATTGTATTTGACAACTAAAAATTAAAATTCTATTTTTTGTAATTTACGTTTTTTATTTTCAAGGGGATCTGTATACGTTCTACCACGTTTACTTTTAAACAGTTTCAATGCATACCTATCTTTATAAGTTACTAAATTACTCTCAAAAAACGATGGAAAATTAAAAGGTGAAACAGCGTGTAAAACTTTACTTTTTAAACTAAAATAACCGGCACTATCTAAATCGTGAAAATGTGTGTGTCCCTTTATATCGTTGTCTAAATGAATTCCTCCTGCTGGTTCATCAACGTTCATAAATATTGGACTGTATGGTTTACAAATATCTTTAAATATTAAAAGAGGAAATTTATCACTCCTAATTATACCACCACCACAAATTTTACCAACTTTGTTAAATACAGATATCATGAAATCACCATTCTTAACTAAATCATCCAGATAAGATTTATTGATATGCCAAACACCAAAATGATCATACTGTTTTAAAACTTTCTGACCTTTGTATTCTTCCTTAGTCAAAGATTTAATAGCATCAAATACATCTGTATCCGCATAAGTTCTACCACTAAACGTTTTACATTGTTCAGACACAAACTTATGTAAACCTAATTTGTCAGAATTGTAGGATGATGTGTCCACAATATTTTCAATAACATAGTAACCGTTTAATTCTTTTGCATCTGGATTAATTCTATTAACAACTTCATCATCGTTTACTTGCTTAATGACTAAATTATGTTTCACCAATACATGTAGGAAAAACATATTCTTAAAACTATCATAAAATTTATTTACATAGATAGAGATTGCCATTAAAGTTACATCAGTTGTTGAATACAAAAATTGTTCAACATTGAGTAGATCATATAAATTATATTTGTTTGATTGTAAAGCAAAATATAAAGCTCTTTCAATAACTAATGTTTTACAAACTCTTCTTATTTGTGTCTTAATTCTTGTTGTGAATAAATCATTCAAGTTAAAAACCTTTAATTCATCATCAAATTTTTTACATAAGTAATCAAACACAGTAAAATCTACATCTTCTATTATTTTACATTGTATAAATTTATTGACAAAATATACTAAATTTTGTAGCTTTTGTTGATTTAAACAAAATTTTTTAAACTCTACACTATCCTTCTTTTTTTTAAACAAAGTATTTAAAGCTTTCACACTTCGGTTGGGACGAGATACAGCTGGACATTGTATTGTACATATACGAGATTTTGTTGGACCCTCAATGTAGGAAGCATTTTTATTCGTTGCACCAATGTATGTTAAACCCATTTCTCTTCTCACAATTTGAGTCATAAAATCTTTTAAACGTTCTTTACTTAATACCTTTTCAGTAAATATCGTTTTCATTAAGTTCACCAAATTTTCATTCACATTCTTACCACCTGGAATTAATAACTTCATACTTGCCTCATTTTGTACAAAAACACGATCATTTAAAGAAGACCCAGTTGTCAATACACCTTCAGTTATATCAGCACGTTCCCAATAGATACCACCAACAGTTAACAATTTTTGTATATAAATTAAAAAAGATTTACCACCAGCTTCTTTACCAGTGGCTAACACATTGTTTTGTACTTCTTTATCATAACTATCTGAAGCACTCATAACAGCATGATGTATCAATAAAAAGACGTCAAAATTTGAATTTACTAAAGTAATGTTTTCTAAATTATACAGAAAATCTAAAACTATTTGTGACATAAAAGTTAGTCCACTCACAGATTTATTGGGTAACTCTAATTGGTTCTCCTCCATATCACACAAATTTTCAAAAAAGTATTGATGAAAAAAATTAGCTTCTTGTAAGTAATCCTCTCTTTTATTACTTACATGATATATAATGAACAACTCTACCAATCTATTTTTCCATTGTAAATATTTAGCTTTTGAATCGTCTTTCTTTACACTATCTTCAGTTTCTTTGTATTCTTTCAAAAATTGTCCAAATTCATCTTTCGTTTCCTCATATATTTTTATAAAATCAGCTAACTCTTTAGGTTTAGAATATATATCAGCCACAGTACCACTTATACCGTATATTTTATCTTCTTCAGGTTCAACTTTAATTTCTATTTCTTCCTCTTCATCCACACTTTCATCACTATCTGAATCTAAATTAATTTTTTTATAACGATTAACCAATTTTGAGTCAACAGCGTCTTCTACACTACTTTTCTCATCTACATTATCCACTATTTCCAACATTGGTTTTGCTTGCATTGTATAAGGAAACCATAATGTTTTAAATGTTGTTAACATATTGTTATCGCTATTTTGTATCACAGAAGCTGAAAATCGTTGTACATTCTTATTCATAAAAATATCATTGCCTTTTTTATGTTGTATGTATGAACTAATTTTATACTGGGATTCATCAATGGTTACGTTAGGATGAGTATTTATATATTCCATAAATTGTTTATTAGCATTGTCAAAATTTAATATCTTATCTACCTCTTTTACTGCTTCAATACCAGTGTAGTGAGTTATAAACATGGGTAAAAAACTAGGTTTAATTGTATTATAAAACCAGAATGATGGATTTTGCTTTTTTAAAAGATTATCAAATTTTTTCTGTATAGTATCATTACTTTCACTTACAAAGAACCATAATCTACATAAGTATAAAAAGGTATTAAGACTTATTTATAAATTATAATATATATATGTAATTTACCTGTATCCCATATCTTTTTCACCATATTTGGTAAAACCGCGTAAATTTTCATAGTAAAACTTTGAATTCGGAAAATCTTTATTTAAATCACCTATTAAAGCTATAAACAAATTTAAAGCATCCAAACATGTTGTGGCACTATGGTGTAAATATTTTTTTTTCTCTCGTACTCCCCATTCAGGTTTAAAAACTATTTTTTCATAAAAATCTCCGAAACACAAAGCATCGTTTTTATATAAACTAAAAGGTACATTTACACAAAATGCTGTGTCTATTACGGGGTTGTTTTTAAACTTTACGAGAGAAAGATAATAATCCATACGTTGCGTTGTTGTAGACATTTATGTTTTTAGGAATGTTCTATATAGAAAATTAAAGACCCCAGTATTTAAATAAAATTTCGAAACTATATTTTAATTAAAATGCATTTATAATAAAATAACAAGTTTTTACTAAAAGTTCTCAACCTTAAATTTTTATTGTTTGAATAAAATTTTGAAACTATATTTTAATTAATATACATTTATAATAAAACTACAAATTTTCACTAAAAGTTCTCAACCTTAATTTCAAAATTTTATTTGAAAACTTATTATTTTAAAATACGTGCTCTTTTAGCAGCATAACTGTCTGAAAACCCGGACAAGTCAGTACTATAACGTTTTGTACCTAAAATTGAACCAATCTGTTTATTATAATGTTCCATACCGGCATTAAAAGTCATATTAGATCTCTTACCATAATTTTTACCTGAAGTATGTACTGAATTCATATGCAATACAGTTTGATTTAATGTTTGTAAAAAACTTTGATCTAGTGCTTCAATATCTACACCTGACTCCTTTAATTTTTCCAATAATCCCGAACCATTCTTGTTTAAAGTTTCAATTTGTTCTTTTTTCTTTAAATTTTCATATTCCTTTATTACAGTTTTAAGTTTTAAAATTTCATTTGTAGCTTCTTCATTGCTACTCTTCTGATTTGCCAATTCATTATTTAATTTTTGTGACATCTCTATTAACTTTACATTATCGGATTTTAAACCCTTCATAACTTTTAATAAAGAATCGTCACTTTTATCATCAACTTCAGTTTTTGGTGTGTCTTGCTTTACTACTTCGGTCATTTTTTCTATCATATCATCATTCCCTGTTTGTACAAGTTTCCTATAATAATTTATTTTATCATTATTTTTTATTAAATGTGTACCGTAACGATTACCTTTTTTTGTTAATGATACTTCAATTCCTACGGTGTTATCGTCCTCCATAGCATGAGTTAAGGATAAATCACACAACTCAGAGTTTAAAATATCTTTGTCAATTTTATCCTTGTATTCATCTTTTAATGTAAACCCCACAACGTAACCATCAGTGTCAGACCAATCGGAGTAATTTATAGTACCAACTATGTCATTATAATTATGTTCAACGTACACTGGTAAACCTTTTAGTTCCATCCCTTTTAAATCTTTCACCGATAATTGATTCGTTGTTGCACCATATATTTCTGTATCATCTGGGATGGGGAACTATATATAAAAATATAGGGTTACTAATACATTATTAAAAAAAAGTTATTATATAATTACCTTGTAAACTGTACCAAAATAAGACATTCTTACACTAAATTATAATAAAATTTATGAACAACTTCTATAATGTTACCCACCGTGTTGAAAAAATATGAGAACGTTTTAAAACTATCAAAGAAAGACACAAAATTTTGTAAAGATCAAACCATTTACACCTTTGATGGATACAATGCAAATCGTCCTAAACTTAACCAGAACAATAAATCTAAACCTAGGAGACCTTTAATTGAAAATAACTTTGATGATTTCGAGGAAAGCTCAAAGGATAAACCACCAGGATTTTACTATAAAATAAAAAAAAATGGAACCAAATATTTTATTATGAAAAACAAAAAGGGTGAAAACAAAAGCAGATGTATTCATTTAAGAGATAAATGTATCATTTGTTCACCCATTGTGTATGATTGTACTTGTGGGTATTTTGAACCAACGGCCAAAGATTTTGATATTATGACCCATATTGATGCCCATCAAAATCTAAAATCTTATCATTGTGATTTGTGCAAATTTCGTACAAATATTAGGCAAAACATTTATAATCACAAAAGGAATAAACATTTTAAAAATAGTTTGTATTCATGTACATGGTGTGGGTACGCCTCAATTTACAAATCAGATTTTTCAGTACATTATAACGAACATCTACATATACTTCCAAAAAAATGTATTACTTGTTACACAAGAGTGACAAAACCAAAGTATGGTGATAAATGTAGAAAATGTGTAGAACATGTTACATGTAGGGATGCCATTCTTAATTTTGTTGAAAAGAAATTTAAAGATATTGTCAAGAAAAATAAACATTTAAAAATTAAGTGTGACTACTCAGTGACAAAACAAAGATTCTTATTCAATATGGTTTTCGATTTTGGATGCTCCTGTGAAGTTAAACATAAATTTCCTATCAATAACCCAAAATGTAAGACTGCAAAATACATTGTATTGCACACAGAAAAGAAAGATTTTACCTTTTTAAAAGGATTTAAAAACACTGATTTTTATAAACCATGCATATTTTTTAATATCAATGTCTATAACTTAAAATTAGTTTTACCAATAATTGAAAAAGAGTTATTACACAAGGGAAACCAAAATTGTACAAAAGTTATACTATAGGCAAAAGTAATTTACGTAAATTTTAACAAAATTATAAATGAACGATTTGGTAGATGCCGTAAGTTTTGAGGGAGACTATGAACCCGTACCTTGTATGCTTCCAACGGATTCAATTTTATATCAAGACAAAAATCCAATAGATGATGACAACGAGTTTTGCTTTTTATGTTCATTTGCTTGTAACACTAATTATAATGTAGCTGTTAAACACATGGAAGATATGTTATGTGGTAAGATAGCTAGAAAAACAAGACCGAGAGATAGAATAAGGAATGTTTATGTTTATTATCAAACCAAAATTAGACCATATGTTAGAGATCCTGATGGATTAATGGGATGCGGTGATACACCACAGTGGTAAATTTATTTTTTAAATAAAAGTTTACAAGTTACCAACTTTAGTTTTCAATTTTAGTTTTTAACTTTAGTTTTTAACTTTAGTTCCCAATTTTAGTTATTCAACTTTAGTTTTCAACTTTAGGTTTCAATAAAAGTTTACAACTTTAGTTTTCAACTTTAGTTTTTAACTTTAGTTTACAATAAAAAAATTAACTTATATTTTAAATTATAGGTCTATGGAATGTATAAAAAGACACTCAGATTTTCACGATAAAAGTCATAAAAATATATTGTTTAAACATTGGGGAGTTATTACAGGTATCTTTTCTTTTCTTATTTAACATTTAGACAAATCCTAAAAAATTTTAATTATATACAATAGAATCCTCAAATTTGTTAAGGTTTAATCAATTATGCGTGAAAACACCAGATGGGTCCATAAAAGTTGATGATAAGGGATTAAAAAATTATGAAATTATGTTAAAAATGCTGTTACAACTTGGGAACAAATTGGATGTGTCTGAAGATGATTTTGTAGGAAATAAAAGAAAGAGAAGCTAGTATATATAGAGTTTTTACGTAATTTTCAATTATTTTTCTAAACCAAACATGAATTTCGGAGGAATTAACAACGCAATGGACGATATATCACTCGCTGATTCGATGAATTCGTTTGTTGTAGACGATACTTCAAACGTAACAGAGGAAAATATGAATGTTGATTTCGAAGCTGTCAATACAATATTGACTTTAGGTAAAAGAAACAGACGTGCTCCAAAAAGGTATGGAGATATTGTAAGCGATATAGAGATGAATTCTGATGGTGAAGACAATATTAATGAAGATAGTGATTTTAAGTATGATAGTGATAGTGATGTAGATTATTCAGATAGTGAATCAGAGATGAAAATATCCGAAAACGAGTTGGACGATATTAAATCAGATTTTAAAACAATTGTAAAAACCTCTAAATTGTACAAAGATAATGAAATTGAAAGATGGAGAACACGTTTTGAAATTTTAATGTCCTATTATGATTCCTTATGTGAGGATGATCAATCGTTCTTAAATAATAATTTTATTATGCCCACTGAAATTACTCTACCGTTTGTCTATGAATTACAGGAAAATAAAAGATTCATGTCAATCATTGAGTATGTTTATAAATTGCATGAAGTAGATTCTGATGATGAATTGTAAAATATAAATAACAACAAAGATGGAAGATG
>Ga0098048_1000414_pt1 | contig 21301 bp, 22 predicted proteins | sample 13_taG_FD_75052 | JGI IMG/M metagenome (GOLD analysis project Ga0098048, IMG submission 75052) | Marine viral communities from the Subarctic Pacific Ocean - 13_ETSP_OMZ_AT15268 metaG | ecosystem: Environmental > Aquatic > Marine > Oceanic | place: Pacific Ocean | collected 2015-01-16 | reverse complement strand
TTATCTGCAAGTTCTATTAACAATTCAACTTGTCCCATGCAAAACAATGGTAAAGATGTATCAAATTCTGGAAACATTTGTTTCAATGATATACAATATTCTGGTGCTGTATTTGCGGATAATCCACTGGGCATACGATGTCTTTGTGGTCTGTTACCATCTGGATCTAATGTTTTGATTGCAAATTTACCATTTAAAGCAGGGGCTGTCTGTTGTTCGTATTTCCATACGTTCCATGTTCCGTTTGTGAATTGTGAAACTTTTTCACGTTTGTCCATATCTTTATAACTTTCTCTCAATGCCATAAGGAAGTTCGCTCTGGATGTCTGGATTATTTGACCTCCATTTACAGATAAAGTAATATTTTTTATAAGACCAAATGCTCCTCCATACATAGATAGACTTGATGTCGCATTTGATGCGTATAAAGGTAATATAACTTTTGAACCTGCTTGTAAAATACCTTTTGCAGGGATTTGAAAACGAATAAATTGTGATGATTGTGTTGATGGTTCAAGTACTTCTGTTGTATAGTGAACAGATTTTTCTTGACCTCTTGCTTGTAATAGCTCTAAGACTTCGTCTGGTTGTTGCATTTTTTTATTTTATTTTTTTATATATATTATAAATATTTTTTTTTTCTATATATTTTAAATTATTTATTCCATTTCATTAACTACCGCACCTTGTTTACCAACTGCAAGACCTGCATTAGCAAGTGCATAAGTATATATACTATTTGCTTCTGCAGTTGTAAGTTGGTTTTGAATTCTTAATGCATAAGTTGCTTTATCAAAGTCAGCACCTGCACCAACAAACATTTGGTCGTAATTTACTGACAACAAGTATAATTGACGAATGTCTGGGACATCTTGACCTTGACTTGTCTTAACTCCTTGAATTTCTGGTGATTGTAAACATGAAGTAATACTTCTAAATGGTTGAATAGCATTCAAACCATTTCTACCAAGCAATGCAGGGTATACACCATTTAGAGTTGCTACTCTTTCACTAATGTTAAATTTATTATTATAGCGGACGTTTGCTCGGCGGTGGGAATATTCTAAAATATCTTGATCCACATCACCACCATCACGAATTGGTTCAGTTGTAAAACTATTTGTGGCGAAATTATTGACGTTGGCGGATCTAATGAACGTTGAATGTACACTGCGGACGCTTTTCAGTGCCATATTTAAAGAGGTAGTAGAATCACTGCTCTGTAAAATATTCAAGAAGTTTCGGTATAGTGGGTATTGAAGTACTGAGTTAGAAGGTGGCATTGGAGAGGTGAGAACTAACCAATTCCATGTGAGCGAACAATCTACCATTCTGTAATAGCAGTCTGACGCTGATGTTCCTACTAAAAACAGATTATCACTTGCAAGTTGTAAATTTATATCTAAACCGCCATAGTCTGCCAGGTTTAAAGGTTTATCTTGGAAAATACCTGCTCTTAACTTAATACTGCAAGCCATATCACCGTTTACTGCAAGTCCTTGTGTATCACTGCGTGCAAATGCTAGGTCTTCTGCTGATACATCACTCTTATAGTCCATAAAAGATTTTTGTGCTGGAAGCAATGAACAAAGTAATCTGTTATAATTACGGATTTCCGCCAATGAATTCTGTGTTCCACTTGATGCTACTCTTAAAGTATGAATAACACCATTAACTCCCGTTCTGTCATCAATACTACACTGACGTAAACCTGCTCCTGAGGTATTTTGATTATTTACATAAGTATCACCTCCTGCAGTATCAATTACCTGTAAGGTAAAGTTCAACCTTAAACTATCAACATCCATCAAACGATCATTTACTGCACCTAATTGAAACTGAATATTATTTGCCCCAAATTTAAAACTATATCCATCACTACGTACGTTCACTGGAAAGTTTTGTGCTTTTTCTATGTGGGATATTTGTACTTTTTTTGACATTATTTATTTTTTATTATATAATATTACAAATATAATTTTTTACGATAATAAATATATTAAATATATATAAAATTTACTCTGCAACCATAACACCATTTTTACTTATCATTATAGTTTTCAAATGGTATAAATAATTATGTAGCAATAATGCACGAGTTTGTGTTCCATCAAAATTAATATTGATTCTCATCTCACCATCACTACGTTGCATGTTATAAGTATGTGGTCTTGGTGCCAGACATTGACCAATACATAGACAACCATCTAAATCAGAAAGATCACGAGTTTGGTAATTTGCACAATGAAGTGCATCAGTCAACTGTTTCACATGAATTTGACCCCAACCTCCTGTTTGAGTTCTGTTATTATTATATCTTGATAATGAAACGGATCTTGTGGGTACTAAACGGTTATCTATAATAAACTGATATGAAAGTGGTTTAGTGCTACTATCAACTGGTGCACATAGATTATCTTTTGTAGGATCAGCACTTTCACTAATATTTTCATAAGTTGATAAAAGCATAACTGCCCTACTATAATTTGCTGGAATATAGCTACTTGTTCTTAAACTATTTGCAGAAAGATTTACACTGAAATGACCAAATGATGGAAAACTGTATTGGAAACCTTTTGCTCCACCTACTTGACTTGACAATGCTGATAGTTGTTTTGGACTAGCATCTGCTACACCGCAAATCAATTCTACATTTGACAAGTTAATATCTGGTTTTCCATTTGCTGATTCAGTATATTTAGCATAAACATATGGATTTGCTACTAAATTAGTTGAAAAGTCAGTTGCTGGTATAACTAATGCTACTCTACTACCTCCAACATCGTGTCCTACTTTTGACACCTTGACTTCTACTGGATTTGTAGTGCCGATAACAATACGCTGACCATTGTAAAATGGTGTATTTAAACAATCATCTGTTTCAGTGATATCACCTGTTATTACCCCTGCAACACCACTTTTTTTTAATGTTAATTGTGTTACTGCACCACTATTAAATGCTGGTGTAATTGTATCTACAGTATAAGATGTATTTTCACTATAACCAAGAACTTGCTGTTGAAAATTTTTAGTGTTTCTTAAATTATCTCCTTGTGGGTCGTCCATTACGGTATCTCCCTGAAATCTAACGCATTTCCATACTTCATCTTCTAATTGAACCTCTACAATTATTCCACCCAAAGCTGAAACTGGAAGAGGTTCTCTGTTTTTTCCTCCTAAAATACCTGAACAAGAAAGTGGGATAAGAACCTCTACTTCCATGTTTTCTTGGGTATTTGCATCATTGTTTACTAATCTTTTTGTTAAGGTATTGGTTTTTTTCACGGCAAGTTCGTCAGCACCACAATACAATTTCTTTAAATTACTCATGGTGTCGTTTTGGGTGGTATTTGCAACTGCACGACATAAGATATTGTATGCTGGAATTTGTTCCAAGACTACATCTTGAAAATTTTTAATTGTAAGTTGTTTCACTATCGCTTCTGCTCCAATCTTATTATTGAATGTATAAGGATATAGGTGACCAATATCTGCTTCGTCGCCCACTGAATATCCTGTTTGTACCCCCTTTCCTCCCACGTTGACGTTCATCCTGATGAATGTGTTTGTAGGATCTAACATAGGAACAGTAGCTCCGTCTATAAAAAATTGTAATACATCGCCTTGCTTGTATGTTGTGTTTCTTCTTTCAGTAATTCTAACATTTGAGGTTGCCATTTTTTTTTTCTATATTTTTTTTTATATTATAAGATTAGATTTTTTTTCTATATTTTTTTTCTTAATTTATTTATATTAGAAAAAAATAAAATATCATAATATAAATATATAAAACCACCCCTGCCATACGATTGCAATAAAAGTCTTGTCCTGCCATATTTGTTTATGTTAATATTAGTATAAATACTAACCCCCTCCTCCCTTTTTTTTTTATAACAAATGTAATATCTTGTAAGATATTATAAAAACCCTGCTACAGATCCACGAACTTGTGATGCAAATTTTCCTGCATAATTGGGTGGATTTGCTAGTGCTTGTTTTTCTTGGTCTTGTGCTGTTTCTGTTTCAGATTGTTCTTTTCCACTACTTACACCTTCTGCTACTGCTGAACCAACCGTAGTTGCTGTGCCTGCAACCAGACCAATTATACCAAGGATAGCACCCAAGGGCGCCCCGACCACTGATGCATCTAATGCAGCTCCTGCTGCTTCAATTCCTCCTTCAATTCCTCCTTCTAAAAGTGCTGAACCACCTTCAGTAAGTGCACTAGTTGCACTTGATGCTACATTTGATACAGCATTTACACTATTTCCTACGGCGTCTGATATTCCTTCTACATCACCACTTAAATCTGCTATAGCATCTGATGCACTATCACCTGTTCCTGTAAAACCTTCATCACCTGTTTCCAAAGATGGTTGTTGTTCTGCTCCTGGTACATCTGTTAACTCAACATCACCTGAACCAACTCCTGATGGTTCTGTGGTTGTTATGCTTCCACCTCCTAATTCACTCTGTGGAACGTCTATTTCAGTTTCATCTAATCCTCTTTCACTAAATTGTGGTTCATCTTCACCTCTGATTTGTCTTACTCTTTGCATGACTTGATCCCTTGTATTTGAAAATGTATCTTTTAATGCTTGTGTAATATCTCCTGGACCAATATCAAATGTGTCTTCTGGTATACTTATATCACCAATACCTTCTGGTAATTCTGCATCTTCTGCTGGTGCTTCCACATCACCAGTAATTTCATCATATTCTTCTTGTGTTCCTTCAAATCCTTCTGGTAAATCATTTGCTACATCATCACCTTCTTCTTCACCTGGTCCTTCTAAATTGTCTTCATCTTCTTGTTCATCTTTACTTTTTAACTTATCCTTTAAATCTTTTACTTTTGATTTATATTTTGCATATATATCTTTAACTGCCTTTGCAGTCCCAACGAAACCCAATGTAGTGGCTCCTAGTTTTTCTATACCTTGTTCTGTATCAATAACACCACTATATTTTTCTTGGATATCTGTCAATTGATCATTAAAATCTCTTTCAATTTTTGCATCTCTTACTGCTTTTATATTACTTAACGCATCTCCTAAGTCAAAATTACTCATTTTTTTAAAATTATATATAATAAATAAAGATTTTTATTGAAAAGATATTATAACACTTCCTTTTGAAACTGTATATCCATAAGAAGGGTTATTTACATTATTTTTTCTAATTCTATCTGTTTTCATTGCTATTTGTGGTTCTGCATATTCTGGTTTTAGGATTTTGTAATAATCCCATATTCCATTTTTACTCATGTGAGATATTTTATATAACGTATTTTGTTCATAACAATCTCCACTGATTACTTCTTTTTCACATACTACTTTATCGCATTTCTGTCGCATGTTTTCAATGTACCAATAGACATTAGTCCATTTTCCTGAGTGATGTTTACGATCTAATTTATTTCTTACCTTAATTGGTAATTTTAAATGTGTATATTTTTTTTTAGGCATCTTATATTATATTTAGAAAATATAATTAAGAAAAAGGATTTCTTATATTTCTGTAAGATACTCGTGGATTTAACATTGTAAATCGTTCTTGTTTTGGTTCTGGTTCTGATTTTGAAACTTTGTATACTTTCTTTTTTTCTTGGGCTACTGGTTGTACTTGTTTAACTTGTCTTGCATTACTTACTTTATTATAACTATCCATAAACATATTTAGATTTTGAAAAAAATCTTGCATGTATTCTTGGTTACTTTGTCCTCTTGGTTGTGGCATTACTTTATTTATAAATTCCTGTTGCTTTACTGGTGTTCCTCTGGGTGCTTGTGCTTTTCCTCCTGTTTTATTATTTTCAATTTTTTCCTTTAATTCTTCTCTTCTCTGCAATTCTTTTTCTTGTTTTTGTTTTTCTTTTTCTGCTTTTTTCTGTGCTAGTTTTTCTGCTCTTGCTTTTCTCATTTTTTCCATGTGTGCTTTCTGTCTTTCACTTAATTTTTTCTTGGGTTTTGGTTGCGGTTTTGTTGCTTGCACAAACATTTCTTTCATATGTGAATCTTCATCTACTTCTGGTAATTCAAAATTTTCCGTTTGTTCTTCCTTGGTTTTTTCCTTGATTTCTTCTGTTTCCAATGGTTTTACTTCTAAATTTAAGATATCTGGTTTTTTTTGTGGTTTATACATTTTTTATAATATAACAATATAATAAATAGAGATATTATTTTTTCTATATAAAACTCTATAATATTATATAATTGTATAGTTTATATGATTTGTTTTTTCTGCCCCAATTGGGAAAATAGAAAGTTTTAAAATTTAAAAAAAATATATATAGATTTTGTTTTTTTCTGGATTGGGGCAATTATTTAACATTTATGCATTTTTGCTTGTCTGTAATATACAACTAATGATGTATTATTTTGCAATCCTGGTTCTGTTTCTTGATCTTGATTTACTAAACGTACATCAATAGAAGATAAAGAAATTGGATCAGTATTGTGTAAACTACACCATCTATTTGGCATTAGTGTAGATACTTCACTTTGAAATGCACCTATAATTTTTGAGAAACTACCTTCTCTTGCATTTGCTATTTGACTACCAATAGGTAAATTACTTAATGCTACATAATGGATTCTACCAACATTTGCTGGTGTTGCTTCAACAACGGAACATGCACCAAGACACATTTCACAATGTGCTGGCAAATGTAATACTGTTGGAAAGTTTACAGTGAATTGTGAAGCATCGTCAAAGCTTGCAGGTGTTGTATTTTTACTATTAGTTAGCAGAATGAGATTTTGGGACATTTTTATTTTTATATTATATAATATATATAATATAATTATTTAAAATGTATAAAGTCAAAAGAGATATTGTTTTGGACATTATTGAAAAGAAAAATAAACCTAAAAAGGCAAAACCTATTAAAATGAATCAGATTTTTCAAACTAAAAATTCAAAAGTTATATACAGACCGAAAGCAACCATATCACAAGTGTTAAATGATAGTCAAAAAGTTCAAATGGATAAATTGATAAGAAAACATAAATCATATTAATTTTCTAAACATTATATAAACAATGGAAAAAACTTTATATAAACCATTCAAAAGTAAAGCAAAAAATAAAAAGTATTCTGTCTATGTCAAAGGTAAAAAAGGTAAACCTAAATTAATTCACTTTGGTGATAGTAGATATGGACAATTCAAAGATAAAATAGGTCATTACAAAAAACTGGATCATAATGATGAGAAACGCAAGAAAGCTTATTATGCTAGACATGGAAAAGCAACATCAAAAGACACTGCAAAATACTGGTCACATAAAGTATTATGGTGAAGGACAATCGTGATCTTCCATTGCCATTAAATTTCTTTCTTTTTCTTCTCTTTCTGGATCTCCACCTAAATCATTCATTTTAAATTTATTACTGATATCTTCTTGAAAATTTTTGTATAACTTTACAGGGTTCTCATCTAACCTCATATATAAGAAGTTATATTTCTTTGACCAACAATATTTGCATATTTTCTTAAATGTTTTTTTATCTGTATATATAGCACCATAGGTTTGGTAAAAGTTTTCAAATTCTTCTTCACTATTTAATTTAAAACAGATAACTTCACTTGCCTGTCCTCTAATTAATTTATTAACTGATCTTACCTGTTGTGATAAAAAGATGGGGACTATAGAATTATGTCTTGCCATCGTTGTTAATTTAGATAGTGCATTACGACTTTGTGAAAAATCAACACAATCATCTGCTATTATAAGACATCTATCTCTTTCTTCTACTGGTGTATTTTTTTGATATGAAACTATATCTTTAATCAAACTATCACTATACTCTGTATAACATGTATTTGGATATTTCTGGCGTAGCCAATAACTGGATTTATCTGATTTACAGGTGGGTGAGATATAAAATAATGACCCAATGTTTTCCATAGTCCAAAATTTAAAGATTAAATTATTTATGAGTACCCCCTTCCCTGATGCTTTTGGGGCAAATATTAATATCACATTTTTATCCAGTTGTGGTAATATTGGATTTATAGGTCTAACCAATGGTTTTCCCATCTTTTCCTGGGGTATTCTTAAAGGTAAAATTGATAAGTCTTCCATAATTATTCTATATATATAATTAATATATATAAAAAATATAACAATAAAAATTATTTGTGGCACTTGTGGCACTTTACATTTTCGTGTTTTTTCTGCCTTTTCCACCTATTTCTGCTATAAAGAACTAAATTTGTGGCACTTGTGGCACTTTAGTCAGTTTTTTCCACCCCGTTTCGTTTTTTTATAGCGTTTTGTTTAAAAAACCAAACATACCCCGTTTTTTCTGCCTAAAGTGCCACAAGTGCCACAAGTTTTATTAATATAACCATACAAATTATAGTAATTAATCATCTATTTCTTCTTTTATCAATAGTTTATCTGATTTCTCAATCTTAATACCTAGTCCAACATACCCTCTAATTGTCCTCCAATTTTTACTATTTTTTACCTGTTTTTTGCATTTTTTATAGCCATTATCCTCCATATTCTTATTAAATTGCTGTTTTGTAGTATGAATATCACCATAAAATTTAGAAAATAAATCATAAGTTTCTGTAAAAGAGAGTATATTCCAATTACCATTCTCATCTTTATTAGGCATTTTTTCTAAATAGTCATTAAGAAAATCACCAACAATATTATTTGTATCAAAATATTCGTGTGTAGTTTTTTCAACAATATTTGGTACTTTTAGATCATCATTATATTTATCTATCATTCTATCAATAAGTAATCTCATAAATTGATGAACATATATATCTTGGTCTAATTTATCTTTCAAACTCTCATCAATAGGTCTATCATTAGTACCTTCTATCGGATTTTTAGTGAATTTAAATATAAAATCAACTATACATATTCTTCTTTTAGTAGCGTTATCCATTCTATCTACATTTGGTATATCGTTACATAAACAAAATAAAGTGAACTCTGGTGTAAAACTGATATTACCCTGATTGATATTCCTAGTAGTTTGTAAATCCCTGCCTGTTAATGCTTTTACTTTGTTCATATTAAAATGATCTGAACCTGTAGGTTCACTGACTGCTAGTATTTTCTTACCAACTGCATTTGCTAAATCACAATCAAAATTAGACCCTGATTTAAATGTATTTAAAAACCCTGTTGAACACGTTTGGAAATACGCTTCACCAAATGCTTTTTGAACTAAATTTAACATCAGTGATTTTCCATTACTTCCTACACCAGTCCATATATTGAATTTTTCAAATCTATTTGTAAATAAACTAAACCCAATACTATCCAATAAATATTCATATGTTTCGTCATCTTCAAATAAACTCCAAATAATTTTTTTCAATTCTTCTTGTATTTTTTCATTTACTTCTGGTAAAGAATAATCTAAATGATTGGAAATATAATCATCTTTTTTAATTTTTCTGATTTTACCCTGTTTAAAATCAACTAACATACCATCATCAAATGCAAGTAAATGGGGTGTCCTATCAATTTTCTTAACCATTTTATCGTCTTGTAATAATGGCTTTAATACCTGTATTACTTTTTTCATATAAGTAGGATTACCAAAACACTTATTCATGGTTTTGTATAAATTATGTATTTTGACAAACTCTTTTGAATTTGCATCTAGTCTTGCAACACATTCTATATAATATATTTTCAATACATTAGTCCAAAACTTAGATAACCTGTATGATAAAAGTGGTGGGTCACCAGTTCTAATAACAATAATGCTCTTATCATTCCATTCAAACCACAATGAGTTTTTACCATTTTCACAATATTTATATCTTATATCAGTTTCCATTTTCACATATCTTTCTGCAATGTCTACATGACTAGCTTCTTCTAAAAACTCAAAAAACTCTAATGCTTTTGCAAATGTATCACTCCCAATACCATCATATATAACAGGATTGATATGTTCTTTTAAATCACCCAGAGTATTTTCAAATGGTTTAAAATCCCATTCTAATCCCCATTGAGAAGTTAATGAATTTATTTCATTTATATCAGGTCTACTATTTGCAATATATCCATCAAAAAAAGGACAACACGAATTACCTAATTCGTGCATTACATATTGTAAAACTTTGTTTTCTGCATAACAGAGTAAAAAATCTAATTTTGAACTATTCGGATTTTTGGTATTTGTAGTTTTACAACAGATATCTTTATATTCATCAATTAAAATTTCTTTGATTTTAGTTATTTCTTTGTGAAAAATTTGTAAATGTTTATTTTCTCTTTTACCAAAAACATCTTTATTTAACATTCTTAATACATCATGTTTATCACATTTCCAATCTTCCAAACATTTTTCTCGGTAATCACAATATTCTCGTGTTAATAAATAATCGGCATCATTTATACGTGTACTTACAGTACAGAAATAATTTAGTAATTTAAAATGACAATTTTTTAGATCTATATCAACATATTCTGCAAGATCGTGAAATAAATAATTTCTGATTTTTTTATGTAATGATTGAAAACCAAAACCTTTAACATAAATACGACCTCCTTTTTTTCCTCGTGCATATTTATATTTTTCAATACAATACCCTTCTTTTGCTAATTTACTCGTTGGCATTAAAAACTTTTCCAACCATTGTTTGAATCTATCATAGTAAGTCTGTGGGTCATTATACCATTTATCCCTGTCTAATGTAGCATTGCGTTTAGCATCATATTTTTCCCATACAATATCTACAAACTTTTCATAATTAATAGAATAAAGAATTTTCATTCTTTCAATGATTTTTTTATTGAATTTAAAATGGAATTGTTTTTTATCGTCTACAGATGTACAAGTTTCTAAAAGTGTTGTCATTTTATATTTTGTTTATTTTATTTATATATAATGATTTAGAAAAAAAATTTATATTTTATAAATATATATATCATAAAAACCTTTAAGTAGTAGAACATGTAACTTCTTTATTTTGTTCCTCTTCCTTCAGTTTTTTTCGTTTTTCGTGGTATTTTGCAAGTATTTTATCACGATTTTTAAGATAGTATCTTTTCTGACTTTCTTTTAATTTTTGTTTACCTTTCTCAGTTTTATAATATTTCTTGGTTCTTTCTCTTCGTTTCAGAACTTCTATAGTTTCCTTTGCTTTCATCTTCTCATAATTTCTATATATTGTTAACAATTCTTCTTTACTTAATTCTTCAAATTTATCCATTTTATTTTAACTTATATAAATACAAAATAAAAAAATTTCTAAATATTATATGTGAAATAATGTTTAAATATCATTTCAATTTTACCAATTTGAGTAAATCTTTATCAAAATCTAATTTACCTTTTTTGGCTTTTATATAAAATGCATATAATCTTGCATATCCCCATTGTTCCTTAGAACCAACTTGTGGTCTACTTCCAGCACTGATAAAAGCACCTTCACCTCGTTCAAATATCTTTTTTTGTATTTTATAAGGTATACCTGTTGCTTTTGCAAAACTGGCACTTAAAGGTTTTACATTGGGGTGCATTTTTTTAAATTGAGTAGTATAGGTGGATTGTTTCATGTTTTTCTTGGTAGTTGGTCTTTTTTTTGCTAGATCACCTGCTTCTTTTTTTTTGCCCTTTTTCAATAATTCCCTTGACTTCTTAATATTTTTTGCTTTATCTTGTGCTTGTTTTTTAGTTAATCCTTTTGTATACTTCGGATTTAAACCTTTTTTAGGTTTATCATGACTATATCCCATCTTATCTAATTTCTTGTGTTCTGCAAATGTTTTTGCTTTAACAGATTTAGTACCTTTATACATCATATGAGGTTTGAATGTTTTAGTAGTATACATCTTATAATATATATAATATATATATAATATCTATATAATAATATATATTCAAATCTTCTCGAAATGATTTCGAAATGATTTCGAAAAAACACCCCAATTCAAAAAATAGAAAGTTTCAATATTTCAAATTTACATATATGGTATTTTCTTTTTTTCGAAATGGGGCATTTCGAAATCTCTCTCGAAATATTAATCATCATGTTCAATATAACTAGATACTCTTTTATTAATGTCTTCTATGACACCTCTCAATATCTTATTTAATGCTTTTACTTTATGATATTCCATTTTCAATAAATTATTTTTGACCTTTAATTTCTCATTGTCATTTTTGATCCTATTGATCTCAACTTGTATAGCTTCCATATGTAAATTGAAACAAATGTTTATAATAAATAAAGATATTATTTTTTCTTATAACTTGCACCTGCTTTACTAAGTGCCTCTTTATAACTGATATTATTTTTCTTTGCAAATGCTTTTACGTGAGCAATCCAACCACCAGCTTTTGCTTTACCTTTTTTCTTCGCCATCTTCTTCTTTTCTTGTTTGGTATCATCATAGGCAAGACGAGATCCTGCCATTTTAGCACCTTTACGAACATTACCTTTTTTAGTTGTCATTTTTTATTTTTTTTTATATAATACTATAAGATTTTTTTATAAGGATACTTATTACTTTAATTATCCAATTAGTTGATCTAATCATATAATATACAAATTTATTTATCTTTATAGTAAGTACTTTGTTGTTCTTTGGTACTATGTTGCATGTCATCAGCAAGTTTCTCTGCCTTCTTCTGTAATGTTTTTAGTTTCTGAATATCACTATTCTCACTGATTAAAATATGTCTAATCATATCACTACTTATTCTATCACTACCACTTGGACTAAATGTTTTCATAATATATTTAGTTAATGAATTACTAGACATTGGTTTACCTCTTGCACCAACCAATAAATATTCACTATCAGGATTGTAATGCAACCAAATATTTAAAACAGAATTTAATTTCTTTTGCACTGGTTTTACATCATTACCATACTTTCTACCAGTTTTATATGTATTCTTACCAAAATGAAATTTTTTATTATTTCTACCTTGTACGACTAAATAACTATTATCTTCTAATTCTTCATCACTTAATTTTTTATATTCACTATCACTTATAACTTTCATTCCTGCATAACCTAATCTGACAGGTGGGTGTAATATATACAAACTAGATACTAAAAACTTATTTAACAAATCCTTTTGTCTGTTACTTAATACTTTTTTTCCTTTGGCATTCATTCTTTGATCGGCAATTTCATTCTGATATTTCTTTTGAACTTTAACCAATTTTTTATAGGAAACCCAATTATCATTCTGTCTTTTACTTTTCTTATTTTCAGCAATCATACTATCATATTTACTTTTCTCATCATTCAGATAATCACTATATTTTTCAATTAACTTTTCATTTTTATCCTCATTCAAACGAAGAAATACCAATATAGTAGCTATTCTTGTTTTTCTTACAGATGCTTTCAAAGTTTCTAAGTATTTCTTTACTTTATTAAAATCACTTAAAAAAGAAAGGTTTTTAAATTCCTTTCCTTCATGCATATCTTTATACATCTTTCTCATATTTCTACCATATGTATCTAGGGTAATCTTTTTAATAGATCTTTTTTTATCAATTTGTTCTAATAATTTTTCCATAAGGTTTTATTATTTAATATATAATATAACAATATATTTATATTACTTAATCATTCCTTTAAACTCTTAACCATATTATATCTCTTGGTAAATTCATTTTCCAACAATAATAAAAGCAATCAAAATTACACCTATTTTCATTTATTTTTTTACCATTCAATATTTTTTCAAACTGAATCCTTTTTCTCGGTATAATGATTTGCAGTTTATCAGTACAATTAGAAAATAGTGTTCTTGTATATTGTGTGTTAATTGTTGATGATGGCATTATCATAATAAAGGGTTTACCTAATTCTTTTAATCGTGTTAATATTTCCTTTTTCATAGAATAAGGTGGATTTGATATTAATACTTCACCTTTATCATTTTCAAAAAAATCAATAGGTTCGTGTATAACTTCTTTACAACCTAATTTTTCTAAATCTTTACCAGAATTTCCATCACCATAGAAACATTCCCATATAACTTTATCTTTTGGTATATACGTCTCTATATTTTTCCAGGCATAAGATGGTGTCATATAATCATCGTGTTTAAGAAATGTCTTTGTATGAAATCCAGCCATTTTATATATTTTATTATATATATATATGATATAAAAAAAAAGTTTTATTGTTTAAACTACATACAATCAAAAAATGCATTGATTAGTTTAGGTGGTATTCTGTACCTTTCATACCGATTAGTCATAGGATTAATTTTTGTAATATTCTTTTTATCTTTATATTTTTCTCTTAGTGCTTTTGTATTAACTCTAATTATTTTTCCATTGTCTATCACAGTTTTACTTGTTCCCATTCTATTCTTATGTATTTTTTGTGTTTTAGTTATTATCATATTGTTACAATCTTTTTTACATAGTTTAGGTTTAAATCCTTTTATATTAGTCCAGAACCTGGTTCGTTTTTGATAACCCCAATCAGAATATTTACAATAATCAACATCATAATAATCTAAATCAGTTATATAATTTTTCATTCTACTACTTCGTGGATTTTCAATCCAATAATGTTTAGGTTTAAAATAATCAATTATTTCCCTTACTTTATCAACCATTGGTTTACCATATTTATTTATATCATTCTGTATATCTTCTTTTGTAAATGGTCTATCCATTCCTTTTAATTTTCTCCCTATCCATGCAGATCTTAAATTACTCCACCATAGACATACAGGTGATGCAGTTATAACATCAAAATATCCTGTAGGATATTGTTTATAATTCCATTTCATAATATCTTCTTTAAAATGTTTATCTGATTTATATCCACTTCCAAAAGGACATTCAGCACCCAAATCTCTATCCAATGAATAAACTTCAAAACCTCTAGAATGTGCACATTTTCCAATAGAGTGTGTACCACTAAATAATTCTAACAATTTCATTTTATAATATATAAATATAATAATTCTTTTTTTCTATATATATAAATAACATTATTTATTTAAGTGTTTTTTTGCCCCAATTGAGAAAATAGAAAGTTTTAATTTTAAAAAAAAATATATATAGATTTTGTTATTTTCTAGATTGGGGTAAATTTATAAATAATCACCATTTTTAAAGAAATCTTGTAATTCTTCTATAACAGTATCACTATCTTCTTTATATTTTTTCAATTGTTCTTTCTGTTTTATGGATTTTAAATTATATGGTATTTTTTTCTCTCCATTTAATAAAGCATCTTTATATGTCACCTTCTCAGATTTATTATCTTCTAAAGTATTTGCATCTTCTTCTGTTTGGGTCATGGCTTCTTGTTGGATACAATCTTGTGGTTGATGGTTTTGTTCTGGTGTAGGAAAGTCTTCTGCTAACCATTTGGGTGTCAACCATGTCATCATCATATATTTGAGATATTGAAACATTATTTTATTTATATAATATATATATATATTATATATAATTAAAATGAAATATAAAAGTAAATGTCATACTTGTGATAAAAAATATGAGTTTGAGCATAAAGATATATATGCAACTGATATAAAAGATTATTGCAAAGTATTAGGGTGTTGCAACAAAGAATGCTACAATGATATACCCAGAGCAGAACGAAATTATTTATCTATAATGCACTTTCTTAAAATGAGAAAGTACGAGAGAGATGTAAAGTCATAACAATTATATCTCCTTTATATATCATGGAAAAAATAGAAGATAAATTTATAAAGCTATTGGAACAAATAGAAAATGATAAACTAAAAAGTGAATTCTTAAAGTGTTATTTTGAAATACAAGATGAGATAGACAAAGTTAAACAGAAACCACCTGGTTGTTTTCCATGTGTATCTAATTGTATATGTCAAGAAAATGATATATGTAATGGTAATGAATTACAAGCGGATATAAAAAAATAGGTAAGTTATATAAGAAACCTTTAAGTGTATATAAGGAATTCATATAACAAACCTATTTAAGTCATATAACCTTATACTTAAAGGAATAGTAAAATTTTACTATGCTTTAAATAAGAATATAACAAGAGAAGTAATATAAACTAACACTTAAAGTAATATAACCTTATAGAAAACGCTTATTGATATTGTATATTATATTATGAATTGGGGCAAAAATTAAAACCACTTAAAGGTTTTGCGATAGATATATTTATGAAAAAAAAAATATTATATTTTGTATATTCTTAAAATTATATCTAATAATAAAATGGACATGGAGAGTACAATTAAAGTAATGAAGATTGTTAATAATAAAGCAAAATCTAAAATTAGACAACTGGAAACAGAAAAGAAAGAACTTCAAGATATAAACGATGAACTATTAAGATTATTGCGTAGAGCAGAGGAAGAAAGGAATAAAATGATGGAAACTATGACAAAATTACGAAAGTTGGCAAATATATAAGTTGAAATTGTATATGTTTCTTTAAATGGCTATATAAAAATAATATATTATTTTATGAATTGGGGCAAAAATTAAAACTACTTAAAGAGATTGTGATATATATATATATAGAAAATAAAATATTTACTAATTATATATAATAATAAATAAAAATGAAGTTTATAGAAGAATTTAAAAAATATAAGAAAACAAAACATTTCATTCCTTGGAATAATAGATGCTTTGATATAAATGCTACATATATTGATAGATGTCGTAGTGATTACTTTTGGAATACATCTAAACCAGAAGGTAAAGAGTTGGATTATTATACAAAAAAAGATGTTAATAGAGAAAGAAGTTATTTTATAGATGAAATGCAGAAAATTGTAAAAAGTATAGAAGAAAACCCTGCAAAAAGTTTTTTGTTTGACAAACCAAGACTTGATATGACAAAACATCAAATAAAAAAATTAATAAATGAAGTGAATGATACATTTTATTATTTTAGTCGTAGTTGGAGTAATAAAGGTGTAGATCATTGTGAAGGTTGTCCTTATGGAAATAAAGATTTTCCTGAATATTATTGTGAAACACGAGAAAAAGCAATGAAAACTAATTATTGTAAATATTCTTGTCAGTTAAATGATGATTATAATAATGAAAGTGATTGGTTAAAGAAATATCTACTTAAAAAATTGAACCCAATATTATTTACATTACAAGATATGCAAGATACACACGAATATATGGCAATTCAAAAAGATAAAGAAAATAAATGCACTGAAACATTTGTAAGATGTTTTATGAAAGTTGATAAAAAATATGGAAATGCACATTTGTATACTAAAAAAAGTGATATTTGGAAATTATACAAAGATTACATGGGTAAAACTAAAAAAGATAAACAAAAAGTTTTATATCAATGTTTTATTGATGCTGGGTATTCTAGTCCATTTAAAAGTGAAGGAATATATTATGTTAATTGCAGAAAGACAGGGAGATTAAATAAAATATCTTAAATTATTTACTCTCACCACCTCCCTCTTTTGGTTTAAAAAATTCTGTTATTTGTGGTTGGTCAGGTGGTGGATTTTTTCTTTTTTTTCTTGGTGATTCAGCTTCTCTTACTTGCTTGCTTCTAGTATCTTCTTTTCCCATCTGTACAGTTTCTGTAAGTTCTATTTCTGTTCTTGGTAAAGTTCTAAATAGTGGTTTATTTTTTCTGTCAACATTCATAACTCTATCACCAAAAAGTGTATATATAGTATTTGATGTATTTAATGGTAATGATTTTACACCTACTTCTTTTATCTGATCTAATAATGTACCAAATAATTGACCTGCCCCTTTATAGTTGCCATTGAATAAAGCTTCTCTTACCTCAAAATATCTCCGTTTCAACCTGGTATCTACTTCTTCTGATATACCAAAGAAAGGGTTTTTTCTACCATTTTGTATACGTTTACCATATGGATCTAATCCTATTTTTTCTTTTACAAATTCACTAAAATTATTACCTATGAAATCTTCTGCTTTTGCTATTTTTAGTTCTAATTCTTTGGGTTGTGGTTTTCGTGCTGGTAATAATCCCATGTCTTTCGCATTTGCAGGTGGTAATGATATGTCTGTTGTATTTTCTAACATGTATCCTATTGTATCCTCAACTGCTTTTGATATTTGATCTGCCGTTGGATTTTTATTTGTAGAATATAATTTTGCAACTTCATTTAATAATAAACCTGCACCATCTGATGTTATTGAATACAATTGTCTTTGATTATCAGGTGCATCTATTAAATTACCTGTTGAACCTAATGCAAAATTATTTAATTGTCCAACTAGTTGTTTAAATTTATCTGAGTTTACAAATGCTTCACCTTGTTGTGCTAAACCTTTGTATACTTCACCAACTAATTTATTATTTCTTTTAAAATATTCCCCTAAACCTCGTGCAAAAGTATTTCTAATATCACGATTATCACCTTTAAGTCTAATTATTTGTTGAGTATTTGATATTACAGATTGAACGGCACTTGTCATTACTGAATTCATTAATCTATCTAAATCCTCATTATTTAGTGGTATAAATAAAGGTTCACCTTCAGTTCTTGCTTGTTTTATATCTTCTAATTCATCTTCTACATTTTCACCTGCTACTGTAGAATTTAATTGTTCTAATTCATCTTCTATATCTTTTAATTCTTTTTCTTCTGGACTTTCTTCAAAATCTTCTGGTGATGGCACTGGGGTTATAATTTTTAAGGTTACACTACATCTATCATCTAAAGATGGGACTAAATTTCCTACATCATCTGTAATTTGAACGTTCAATGAATTTATACTTGTATCTCTTGTAATAGTTGCACCATATGAACTTGCGTACGAATAGAAGAACATATTTGCACTACTATAATTCAACAATGCAACTCCAACTGAATTTAATCTTGATCCCTGTGCATTATAAATTAACGTGTCTAATGGAAGGTCAGGAATTACAATACGATAATAAGGTGATTTCATGTTTACGGTTAAACTTTTTGCAATCATTTTATCACTTACTGCTTGGACAGCAGCTGCTAGGTTATTAGGATAACCGAGTTGAAATAAAGGTTTTCCTGTATTAGCATTTTTAGTTCCTTGTGTGCCTGTATTTTGTTGAGTGATATTTAATGCAGTTGCACTTGCTATAACCGTTAATGCGTTAGTAGTAAATGGTCTACATGCTTGTTCTCTTACTCCTATTTTTAAATTATTGTATGAATAGTTATTGAATCTATTTGCAAATGAATTATCTGCAAAATTCAGTGGTTTCCATTGATAGTATGAAAAACCAAGTCGCCAGAGACAACTAGAATAATAATTGTCAGTTGTTGCTTCTACTAATGTACCTTTACTATCAAAAAGTATATCTTCTATATAGATCCCTGCCTGACTATCTGTAATATTCCATATATCTATTCTATTTGTAATTGCATTAGTTCCTGCACCTTCTGTATCATTTATCTGATTTTTATGTATCATTCTATCTCTAAAAATTGCATTTTTCGAAAGAACTTCGAAATAACTTTCTCCAATCTGTGCTGTATTTCCTGTATCTGAATTAAATTGTAGACTTGTGTGAAAGTTACTTATTTCGAACTTCGAGAGACTATCATTGAAATTAAATGTTGGATTTGTAGCACCAATATTAATATTATTCAATTGATCTTCTCGTATACCTGTATAATTAAAATCACCATCTTGTGCCCCATCTGTACCACCGAACGTATTTTTTACAGTTGGTTGGTCACCGTTCATTGGTGTAATATAATTGTGATCTAAAAGCATAGGTGAAAAACCAACCATACTTAAAGATTGTTGTTTAAATAACATTGTATCCGCACTTTGTCCATCATAATCTTGGTATACTTCAAATGCCATAAATAATTCTGTTCCAAGTGGTTCATATCTATTTATAAATGGAAATACACCAACATTATTATTAACACAATAGTCATATAAGTCTTTGTAATTTGCTTTAAATGTTTCTTCTGGTATTACTCTCGCATATGTATTTACAATATCTGCCCTATTTGTGTATATACCTCTATCAACAAATCCATCTTTCCATCTTGTAAATACTTTTATTCTTTGTTCTAAATTTGATGTATGTTGTCTTTGTGTATTACTATCTCTTGTTTTCTTTTGGCGTGGGTATATAACTCCCTTGTTCGCTTCACTCCCTCCATCATTACTATCATCTTTTCCCATCTGTCCGTGATCATACATATAAATAAAATCAGCTCCCTTTGTTCCTGTTGCCGTTGCATCAATATCTTCATTTGTATCTAATGAATTATCATCAGTCCAATTTAAATCTAACTTTACATAGAAGTTTTCTGTATCTGCAATAATATTACTTCTTTTTGTTTCTGTCCCTGAATACACTTCGTTATATCTATAAAAATCTTTAACTAATTCTAAATTAGTTTGATTAAATTTCAGATTTGTAAAAAGCATGGTATGTTTTGGTATATTAGCTATACTTGTATCTACTGATGTATTATCTTCTGTTGCTATTGTCATTGTTCCAATTTTACTACCATCACTTATTTTAAATACATCTGTTGCACCTGCTTGGATAGTTCGTAATTGTCCGTCAGTAGTTGCAACTGTTGTATTTCCTGCAAATCCACCACTTGTTTGTATACTGTTTTGATTATTAAATAAAAACGATCCATTTGTAAAAGATGTTTGTTTATCTGTTCTTCCCATTACAAAACCATATGAAACATACTTTTTTGAACCACCTCCACCAACTAATTCGTATTCAGATTCTATACTTCCTGATGCACTATTTATTGTAAATTTACCTGTGTTTGTATTAAAAGACCAAGTTTTTCCATTGTCATTTGCCCATGTATCGCCTATATTATCATACATTTTTCCAGATGTTATATTTTCAACTGTTGTTACATCTGTAATTGTTGTGCCAGGTCCTGCGTATACAATACTTGGTGTAAATTGTGCAAAACTTGTTGAACCAAATAATATTGTATTATTACCATATTGAGATCCATTTACTGGGACATCATAATTTTGTCCACTATCTGCAATCGTTTGTGATGTTGGATATTCAACACTGTTAGTTATAGCTAATGTACCTGTTGTTGTAAATACTGGTATTACACCACCTGTAAATGTAATTGTTTTTGCACCTACATCTAACGTCCAATTATAATTACCACCATCATAGTAAACTATACCACCTAAACCTTTTAATTGATCTGGTGTTGGTGAATTGTGTTGATTACTCATGTAATAATCTATACCATCGTAAGTAAAACTTGCAAAATAAGTTTTAGTTGTGTCTAATGGTGCAGGTAAATTTGGTAATGGATTTGATAAATTTGTTGTGATTGTTTGTGCTGATGAACCTGATGATGATGTTAA